>Ga0351867_10004_pt1 | contig 103918 bp, 90 predicted proteins | sample TotcelHFGM3001M8_FD_206779 | JGI IMG/M metagenome (GOLD analysis project Ga0351867, IMG submission 206779) | Enriched cells from coal bed in the Powder River Basin, Montana, United States - Total cells FGM rep2 HSBNCT.FGM.300.1.M8 ...
CATATTTAATGTCACCAGTGTGGATGGCACGGTTCAACAGATTACGATTACGATTAACGGTACCAATGATGCGGCAGTCATTGGTGGTACGATAGCCGGTACCGTAAAAGAAGATACCACGCTGACGGCGACTGGTACGTTAACGGCCAACGATCCGGATACTGGCCAAAATGCGTTTACCCCGGCAACCTTGGTGGGTACGCATGGAACTTTAGATTTAGCAGCGAATGGTCAGTGGACCTATACCCTGAATAACGCTAGTGCGACCGTGCAATCCATGGGCGCAAGTAGCACGGCACAAAACATATTTAATGTCACCAGTGTGGATGGCACGGTTCAACAGATTACGATTACAATTAACGGCACGAATGATGCGGCAGTCATCGGTGGTACGATAGCCGGTACCGTAAAAGAAGATACCACGCTGACGGCGACCGGTACGTTAACGGTCAACGATCCGGATACTGGCCAAAATACGTTTACCCCGGCAACCTTGGTGGGTACGCATGGAACCTTAGATTTAGCAGCGAATGGTCAGTGGACCTATACCCTGAATAACGCCAGTGCGACCGTGCAATCCATGGGCGCAAGTAGCACGGCACAAAACATATTTAATGTCACCAGTGCTGACGGCACGGTTCAACAGATTACGATTACGATTAACGGTACCAACGATGCGGCCGTGATTGGCGGCACCATTGCTGGCACGGTAAAAGAAGATACCACCCTGACGTCGACCGGTACGTTAACAGCTAACGATCCCGATGCTGGCCAAAATACGTTTACCCCTGCCAGCATAGTGGGTACGCATGGAACTTTAGACTTAGCAGCGAATGGTCAGTGGACCTATACCCTCAATAACGGCAGTGCAACTGTGCAATCCATGGGTGCGAGTAGCACGGCACAAAACATATTTAATGTCACCAGTGTGGATGGCACGGTTCAACAGATTACGATTACGATTAACGGTACCAATGATGCGGCAGTCATTGGTGGTACGATAGCCGGTACCGTAAAAGAAGATACCACGCTGACGGCGACTGGCACGTTAACGGCTAACGATCCGGATACTGGCCAAAATACGTTTACCCCGGCAACCTTGGTGGGTACGCATGGAACCTTAGATTTAGCAGCGAATGGTCAGTGGACCTATACCCTGAATAACGCCAGTGCGACCGTGCAATCCATGGGCGCAAGTAGCACGGCACAAAACATATTTAATGTCACCAGTGCTGACGGCACGGTTCAACAGATTACGATTACAATTAACGGCACGAATGATGCGGCAGTCATTGGTGGTACGATAGCCGGTACCGTAAAAGAAGATACCACCCTGACGGCGACCGGTACGTTAACGGTAAGCGATGTTGACACCGGACAAGGCTCCTTTACCGCCGGTACGTTTGTGGGCACGCATGGCAGTTTGACACTACAAACCAACGGTCAATGGACCTATACCCTCAATAACAGCAGTGCGACAGTTCAGTCAATGGGAGCTAGTAGCACAGCGCAAAACATATTTAATGTAACCAGTGCTGACGGCACGGTTCAACAAATTACGATTACGATCAATGGTACCAATGATGCGGCCGTGATTGGGGGCACAGCAACGGGTGCAGTGCAAGAAGATACCACATTGACGGCGACCGGTACGTTAACGGCCAACGATCCGGATGCTGGCCAAAATACATTTACCCCGGCGACCTTAACGGGCGCGAACGGGGATTTAACCATACTTGCCAATGGTCAGTGGACCTACACCCTTAATAACAGCAGTCCAGCAGTTCAGGCTTTGGGTGCTGGCGCTACTCTACAAAACCAATTTAATGTCACCAGCGTGGATGGCACGGTTAAACAAATCATCATCACAATTAATGGCACAAATGATAATCCAGTAGCAGTAGCTGACACGGCTAGCATGCTAGACACAGGGACAACGGTTTCCGGCAATATGCTTACCGGGGATAGTGACATTGATACCGGTGATGTACTTTCAGTCGCAACGGTGAATGGTTCAGCAGCTACCAGTACTGTTGGTACCTGGGGAACTTTAAGCTGGAATGCTACCTCTGGTGCGGCTACTTACACCTTAAGCGCAGTCTCGATTGCGAAATTAGGTGCAGGCACGGTCGTCACTGATGTATTTACCTACACCTTATCGGACGGTCATGGTGGCAGTGCGACCTCAACCTTTACGGTCAATATTACTGGGGTTAATAATAACCCGACCACCACTGCATCCAGCGTATTCCTAGGCGAAAGCGACAATGTGACTGGCTATCTGTCCGCAACCGATCCAGATTCAAACCATTTAGCCGGCGATTTAACCTATTCATTACTCTCAAGCCCATCTGCTGGAACATTAATTTTCAATTCAGATGGTTCTTACACCTATACTGCTGCGCCCCAATCAGCCGGTACCGTAACTACTTCTTTCACTTATACTGTGACCGATCCGCTCGGTGGCTCTTCGACTGGAACAGTCAATATCAATGTTTACGAACAACGTTATCAATGGGGAACTGATACTCCTGCAAGTATCAACGCTACTCCCACTGGGGATCAATATACGCCTATTGTTGCAGCATTGACGGACGGTGGTTATATCGCCATGTATGCAGGTCAAGGTCCAGGAGCAGATGCTAATGGTGTTTATGGTCAACGATATGATTCAAGTGGTGTTAAGGTGGGTGGTGAATTTATTATCAATACCACCACAGCTGGGGTGCAAGATAGTATGGCTGCATCTGGATTACAAAATGGTGGCTATGTAGCAGTGTATGACACTGGAGCCACTACTGTCTTAGGTCGAATATTCAGTTCAACTAACGTCGGTGGTGCAGAATTTCAAATTAATACGACAAATGCCAATGCGCAAATCAATCCCGATGTCACAACGCTAGATAACGGCAACTTCGTGGTTGCTTGGCAGTCCGATCAAATAGGAAGCAGCGGCTTTGATATTTTTGCCCGTATATACAACTCTAGTGGCGTTGCACAAACCGGCGAATTTAGAGTAAGTTCAAGCAGCTTATTTAACCCCAATAATGCACAAATTAATCCGTCTATTACTGCAACTGGAAATGGTGGCTTCGTAGTAGTCTGGGATAGTGGAGTTTCTGGAAATAATACCGATATTATTGCTCAACGCTATGATTCAGCTGGGGTATTGCAAGGCACTAACTTCAGAGTCAATACTACAACTTCCAACGGGCAGAGTATGGCTGATGTAGCAGCATTAATTGGGGGTGGCTTTGTCGTTACCTGGCAGTCTGCTAGCCAAGATAGTGGTAACACATTAGGGGTATATGCCCAAAGATATGATAGCAATGGTAATACAGTGGGTAGTGAAACTTTAGTTAACACTACGGTCACTCAAGACCAATCAATGCCTTCGGTAATCGGCTTGTCTAACGGTGGATACTTTGTCGCTTGGATATCAACTCAAACTGGTCTCGCGCATGTTTTTGGTCAAGAGTTTGATAGTAGTGGGGCTAAAGTTGGCACAGAATTTCAAATTAGCGTCGACGTTTCTGGATCTCCGATGAGCTCACCTCATTTAGCTCAATTAGCTGATGGGTCAATTGCAGTCAGCTGGGATTTTGATGCTGGCGCCGCAACGATGGGTGCGCAACAAACGGTAATTCCATTTGATCCGCTAAATACACAAACAATGACAGGTGGCGCCGGTAACGATGTTTTCTACGGTTCTGATAAGAATGACACCATGACGGGTAATGGTGGGGATGATCGCTTTATTGGTTCTGGTGGTGGAGACACCATTTCGGGTGGTGCTGGCACGGATACTGTTTCCTATGAGAATTCAAACGCAGGCGTAACCATTAACTTAGAAACCGGCACAGAATCAGGTGGTGACGCACAAGGTGATAACCTGTCCGGAATCGAAAACTTAATAGGTTCTAATTTCAACGATGTGCTCACTGGGGATGGTGGTATAAATCGCCTTGAAGGTGGCGCAGGCGCTGACCAGCTGATTGGTGGCGGTGGGGATGATACCTTAATTGGCGGTGCTGGTAATGACACGTTAACCGGTGGCGCAGGAACGGGAGATACCGTTTCGTATGAAGGTTCGCCTGGCGGAGTAACTGTAAACTTGACGACGGGTACTGCAAGCGATGGATTTGGGGGTACAGATACTATCAGCACGGTTGAAAATATTCGGGGTTCTGCATTTTCAGATAGCTTAACGGGAAGTGCTGGAAATAATGTCATAGAAGGCGGAGCTGGCGGTGATACTATTACCGGTGGTGGCGGTAGCGATACTGCTTCCTATGCAAATTCCTCAGCTGGAGTAACCATCAACTTACTGGCGGGAACTGCTACGGGTGGCGACGCTGCGGGCGATACGTTAAGCGGTATCTCGAATTTACTCGGTTCTAAATTCGCAGATAATCTTACTGGCGACAACAATGCGAATACACTCACAGGTGGACGTGGTAACGATACTTTGAGCGGCGGTCAAGGGGATGACTTATTTGTCTTCCGCGTTGGCGATGGACAAGACACCGTATACGGTGGCACCTCGAGTTCTAGTGGTGGTAACTGGATTGACTCCATCCAATTAGCAGACTCTACTGGCAGCACCGGACCTGTGACTCATATGACGGGAGCTAACAGCGATTGGACTTTAACCACCAGCTCTACATACACTGTTGCGGGTAACACTTTAACTTTCAACCCAAGTGGTGGTAGTGGTCAAGCTAATGCTAGCGGTTCAATAACCCTCAGTGATGGTAGTCATATCAACTTTACTGATATCGATAAAATCATAATGGGCTAATTAAATTTTCTTTCGCTGTTTCAGCGCAATACTCACGATCAACATAATAAATGCAAGTACTGCATTTAAACTCATAATACTCGAAAATCCATGAATAAAACTTCGCGTGGCCAAATGTTTTAGAATGGCAAAATGCGTTGCATCGCCTGATATATTTAAAATAGAAATAGGTCTTGTGCCATTCGCCACATGGTGCAGCAGTTGAATTTCAGATGAATTTAATAGCTTTAAAACATGTTGATTTGCATTTAAATAAAAATTATTTAAAAGATTCATATGTGCGCCACTAATCGCGACGCCCAAAGAAGTACCCAGAAATGCAATTGTAAAAAACATTCCAAATCCTTCACCCACACTGCGAACGGGGAGTGAGGAGATCGTCGCATTGACTGAGCTGAGAACCATAACTCCTGTACAGATTCCATAAAATAATAGACCAAAGGCGATTAAATAAATGGAAGTATTTACAGTAATTAAAGCAAATAGGATAAAACTCAATAATCCAAATAGGCAGGCAGAAAAAATCGGAGATTTATAACCACCCACCAGATCACACCATATCCCTGCTAAGGGAGAGCATATTCCAAATAGCGCAGAATAGATTAATAATATTAAACCGGAAATTAACGGTGAATAGCCCAAAATATTTTGTAAATAAAGCGGTACAAAAAGCAGAAAATTTCCATAAGTATACATAAATAAAAAACGAATAAACGTGGTTAATGTATAATCGCGAATGCCAAACAATTTAAAATCAATTAATGGAAAGCGGGTTCGCCTTTCTTTCCAATAAAATATCAATAACAGGCAGAATGAAATTACCAATCCCACGATAAACAATTTTAAATTAAAACGAAGTCCGCTGAGCGTATCGAAGGTTAATAATAAAAGTGATAACGCGATCCCCAATAAAATTGCGCCCGTAATATCAATTTTCTCGCCACGCTTAACGGCAATATCTTTTTTTAGCGCGAAAAATATAATGCAGAACGACACAATAGAAAATGGAACATTCAATAAAAAAATCCAATGCCAATTTAATTCTTGTAATATTATTCCGCCAATCGTAGGCCCCAGTGCCTGACCGAGTCCTGTGAGCGTAATCGCTAAGCCGAGTGCAAGTCCGCGCTGGCGAGCGGGAAAACGACTGGTAATCATGAGCAAAGCTAAGCTGATGGTAAAGGCAAAACCGATACCTTGAATGAAACGTCCAATAATTAAGAACGTGAAATTCGAAGTGGTACCAATTAATAATGAAGAAATGCCAAAAATAAAAGTACCAATTAAAAAAATAAATTTTCGGCCGTAAATATCAGATAGTTTTCCCCCAATAATAAAAAATATCATTGTGGAAAGTAAGTAACTGTTAAGCACCCATTGAATATCGACCAGGCTTGTATGCAAATCTTTGGCGATGGTTGCTAGTGCAAGCGTAACGACGGTGATATCCAAATTGATCAAAAATAACATGAGGGAAGCACCGAGAAAAACCCACCATTTATTTTTCTTGATCACGTGCACGACCTTATGCAAGGAACTTTATTAATAGTACCCTTTAGACTTTTAAAATGATACTCGCAATCAGGCTATTTTGTTGCTCGGCTAAGCCAAGCGTTTATTTCTTGAATGCTGTGATAAATCACGTTGGGATCCGTAGGCGAATGTCCTTGTTTTGGTAATAATAGCATTTTGACGGGTTTATTTTGCATGCGTAACGCTGTAAATAATTCATAAGATTGACCGGGTGGCACGCGGACATCATTTTCGCCCTCGAGAATAAGCAACGGAGTTATAATATTTTTCACGTGCATAATAGGTGCGCGTTCGATGTATAAGGAACTGTCCACCCAAAAAGGATTGCCTAAATAATTAATATAATAATCGGGGATGTCGCTGGTGCCAGAAAATGAAATAAAATCGGTATTGCCATCACCGTCGACTGCCGCTTTAAATCGATGATTTTGACTAATCGCCCATGCGGTCATGTAACCACCGAAACTCCAACCACCGATTGCTAAACGATGGGGGTCAGCGATCCCTTTTCGGATTAAATGATCGATACCGGTCATGATATCTTCATAATCTCCGCCACCGAAATCAGCAAAATTCGCTAGGCTAAAGAACATACCATAGCCTGAACTGCCACGAGGATTAGGTTGTAAAATCACAAATCCAAGGTCTAATAATGTTGCCCAGGCGGTCGTAGGATCAAATTGAGTCTCATACTCTTCGCTCCCACCTAAATAGCGTTGCCACCACGCGCCGCTCGGACCACCATGTACCGCGATGTATAAGGGATAACGTTTTGTATTATCGTAATTGGCAGGAGTAACCAAAATGCCTTCAATCGTCATACCGTATTTTGAGCGCCATTGAATCACTTCGGATTTACCGAACGAAGGAGGAGAGACGAAATGCGTGATAAATTGTAATTGAAAAGGATTAACCGAACTGATAGCGGCTTCAGGAGTTTGATTTACGTTTTCATATCCAAAACCAAAATAATGGTGCGAATCATTCAGCCCAATAGTTAAAGGTTCCATTAATCCGATATTAGAAATGGTTTTAGCCGAGATTTCAGGCTTTAGATCGAGCGCGTAAATTTTCATACCTTCAGTTTTATAACTATCTAAAACAAAAATTTGTTCGCTATTTTGATTCCAGCCTAAAAGATTAGTATCACCATTAAATGGGCGGGCCAAACAATGCGTGTTGAAATTCGAAGTTGAGCTCACACATGTGCGACCAAATAGACCGATATCGTTATTTAAATGGGTCGCGAATTTGGAATAGGGTAAATTGGATTTAAAAGCAATCCATTTTCCATCCGGTGAAAACAGAGGTTCAACGCCAGTGTGGGTATCAGTATACGGAATATTTTTAAATGTATTATCGGTTAAATTAAAAATCCGAAGTTTATTATAATTAGAGTACAAAGTTCCCACACTCGGTTGATAGGCAAATACAATTAAATTGCTATCGGGACCCCAATCAAATCCCGCGTGCGTGAAAAATGGAGTCACGCTGATATTAGACGGGGTCAAGGGTTTAATAATGGAGGTTTGCACATCCAATAAAAATAAACGTGTGTTCCAAACGTTTTTGCTAACATCAACCGGTACTAAATTTGTGGGTTTAGGTGGAGGATCGGCAGCGGTAAAAGCAATATATTTTCCATTCGGTGACCATTTAAATGTAAATATATCACTATTAAATTCATACAATTTCTTTTGCGAGTGTGCATTTGGATTTGCTAACCAAATACTTTTAAATCGTGCCCCTTTCGCTAGATAGGCGATTTGTTTGTTATCCGGTGACCAACGCAGAGAATTTATTTCGCGATTTTGTGTGAGTTGTAGGACTTGACCATTTTGATTTCTCCAATACAAACCCGTTTGCCACTGCCATCCTGTTCCTGTTTTTACCGCATGAAAAATAGTAAAAGCAATTTGGCGATCATCAGGAGATACGACGACTTGACCGACACGATTAAAAGACATGAAATCTTCAAGTGTATATGCTTGCACAATGCTTGAGAAAAATAATAATAAGGAGAGCAATCCGTAGCGTGACATGGCTTTAAACCTCAGCTAGTTCAGGTATGCGTGCCTTCGATTTTACAAAAAAACTTAATAATTCTTTTAATAGCTGCGAAAAACTCGCCGTCATCATGAGAAAATCCGCATCGATACGTTGCTGCTTGGTTTCGGGCTCTAAATCATTTGCTTCCGCAAGAATCGCGTCATTAAATTTTATTCCGCTTAACGAGAAATCATGTGCTAACACAAAATTCACACGATCTTGCCACGAAAGCGCGAGCTGTTTTATTTCACAGCCGTCTTTAATTAATGCTTGAATGGCCTTAGCAAACAAATCTTGTTGCTGCACGCGAATAATTCGAGTTTGTTGCCTCGGATCTTGTAACACACAAGCTTTTTCGATATTAAACGAGGAAGGAAAATTTTTATGTTGTAACCATTGCGTGAGCGCGGGTGATATTTTTTCTATTTCTAATGGATAAATATCTTCGGTAATTGTTTTTTTAAATAAAGAAATGAACTGTTCAGTCTTTTTTTGATTACTAGTGCCGAGTAATAACCAATTATTTTTAGTGTCGAGATAAGCATAAATTCGTGTGGTTTTGGTAAATGCACGTGGCAGCAATGTTAAAATGATTTCATCTTTTAAAGCGAGTTTTTCTTTTTGATAAACTTTCCGATCTTCAGCCAGTTCTATTTGTTTTATTTTTTCAGCGAGTGCTTGACGAATTACCGTCGCAGGCAAGATTTTTTCTTCAATTTGTAAACATATCATGCAGCAGGCATTAATGATACGTACTAAAGATGCACCTTCCTCATCGGCGGGGGGAACCCAACCAGCGCTGGATGGCAGCGAAGGTAAGCACGGTTTGAAGGCTAACGCTTGCAATTTCTCAATTAATTTTTCTGCTGAGTAGGAGGAGACAGAATGCGAGACGTCGAATAATTGGACTTGCTTAAACCACATTTTTATTCCTAATGCTAATTAATGTAAATAGCTATTCTATTTCGGGGTAAAATTGCGCTACTATACCTTCAAACTTCTGCCTTAACAAGTTGTGGGCTCATTAGTTGACTGCAAGGAAAATTAAAATGCGTAAAGCTTTAGCAAGTATTTTGTTATTTTTATTATTTTTTACGATGGCATCTTTTGCGGATGATAAAACCACCGTGTGGATCGATACAGATTTAGCGCAAGACGATTGGTTAGCACTCACCTATTTGGTTCAGCAACCTGAGATTGATATTAAGGCGATAACGATTGCAGGAGATGGGGTTAATGATTGTGGACATGGATTAGTTCAGCTTAAATATTTTTTAAAAATGATGCATCGCATGGATATTCCATTTGCGTGTGGGGCAGAAAAGCCATTACAGGGAAATAATCAATTTCCCCCTCTTTGGCGACATCAAGCTTTTAATTTTTATAATGTAAAAAACCTTTCGCCCGTTAGAGCAGTTAAAAATTCGGCTGCAAAATTAATAAATCAAATTTTACTAGCTGCACAACCTCCAGTAACGTTAATTGAATTAGCACCAATGACAAACGCAGCAGAATTTTATTTACAACAACCCGAATTATTTAAACAAAAGGTGCGAGTTATTTATTTTACCGGTGGTGCATTTGACCGATATACTGATGTTGGGAAATTGCTGCCAAATACGCAAAATTTTGTGGCAAGCTGGAATGCGTTTATAGATCCAGAAGCCTTAAATGTAATTTTAACGCAGGCTAAACCGGCTTTTTTTGCTTTTATTCCAGAAAACGTGACGCGGCCATTAGATAGCACGCTGCTAGAAATATCACATATTATCGGTACGCAAACCCATAAATCCAACAAATTAGATTTCGTGCAGCAAATGCTGAAATCGGAAAAAAAAGATTTATACATTGCTGATGAGGTGACGGCATTAGCAGCGCTACATCCTAAATTATGCAAGTGGGCTGGCGATCGTGTGGTCGTTCTCACACAACCTTCAATACGGGCGGGACAAACACTTTTTAGTTGCAGAGGTGCTGCTAGTGTGAGATGTAAGCGCTTACCGCCAAATATTTTTGTTACGCATTTTTGGGAGGGGCTAACACAGGTCGCGGAATCATCTCATAAATAAACCACGCTAATAAACTGCAAATAATCATCACCCATGCGAGTGGGATTTGATTATGCGCGGGTAAATAAGCCATTACAGTGCCTATCACGGCGCCGCCGCCCAATTGCATAAAAGAATATAATGCACCTGCATAACCTGCGATATCTCCAAAAGGAGTAAATGCACCTGCAAATGCATTGGGCCAAATTAATGTGGAACCGAAATAAAATAAAATAATTGGAATAATGATCGCCCATACATTAATTCCGAATAAAAATTTTCCAATTAGCATTAAAATTCCGGCAATTAATGCGAAAGTCCAACCTAGGCGCATCATATTTGTCATTCCAAAGCGTAAGACCAGTTTACCATTCACCCATCCTGCTAGTGCATAAGCAATGCCTCCAGCAAAAAAAGTTAATAAACCAAAAACTAGAGGAGTTACTTTTACAACATGAATTAATAAAATGGGACCTGCCGATAACCAACTAAACATGGCGCCATATGTTAAAAAGGTACTGAACGTAATTCCCATAAAAATTCGGCTGGATAATAATCGTTTGAAATTGTGAATAATTGCGGACATTTTTAATTTGTCTAGATGATGTTGCTGACTCGTTTCTTGATATAAAAAAATCACCAATACTAACGCGAGAAGTGTGTAGCCAGTCATAAAAATAAAACTCGCGCGCCAACCGAGATATTGTTGTAATAAACCTCCGATGACTGGCGCTCCAGGAACGATGAACATCACGAAAATCGTAAAATAGGAGCCAAATTTAGCGAGCTCATCACCCGTAAAAACATCTCTAAACACGCTACGCCACAATCCCGCACACGCTCCGGCTCCACATCCCTGCAGAAAACGCCCAAGGATGAGGGTATGGATGGAGTGGGCCCCGACGCAAACCAAGCTGCCTACCAACATAATGGCGAGACCGATTGCCATAGGGATTTTACGTCCGATACCGTCCGATAGGGGCCCATAGATCAAGAGAGTGAGGGCTACCCCATAGAGATAGATGGCCAGACTGTGCTGCACGGCACTCATCGGCGCATTTAAAGCATGCGCTATAGCGGGAATGGACGGGATGTATACATCGGTTGCAAATTGAGTTAAGCACGCCGATAATAATATAATTAAAAACAATAACTTATTTGAATTCATTTACAAACCCAGAGGTGTCGCTTATTATTAATTAACTAGTTAGTCAATTCTAACGGAACTTAACTGATGAGTCAATCAAGACCGGAACTGAGTACCAAAGACAAGATTTTAGCGAGCGCACGCCAACTTTTTGTGGAGCATGGCTTTGCAGCAACCTCGATGGGGAAGATCGCCCAGTTAGCGGATGTGAATCACAGCCTGATCTTTCATTATTTCGGTAGTAAAGAAAAACTGTGGGTTGCTGTAAAAGAAAGTATTGCACAAGACGCGCGCCAGCAATCTAAAACTTTGCCATCGACGCAAAATTCATTTACTGAATTTTTACATCAATTAATCACCAATCGTATTCAGTTTTATCGCGATAATCCCGATATTGTGCGCATGATTAATTGGCAACGCACCGAACACGCCAATCAAACGGCTATTAATGCGACACTTTCAACAGAAGCACAAGCATGGTTGGCCGCCTTTAAACATTATCAGCGGACAGGTGATATTGATCCTAAGCTCAAAGTCGAATTTATTATGATGTTTATTCTCTCGATTGTGAGTTCAGCAGCGTTAGATTTATATGTTTTTATTAAACAAGAACAACATTTAGAAGAATATATTCAGTTTTGTATACAGCGCATTAAAAAAGGGCTTCAATAATCGCGCGAAGAAGGATTCTCATTATGAGAAAAAGGATGTAAATGCAGGAATTGTCATTTATCCAAGATCTTGCCGTAATCATGATTCTTGCGGGTATCGTGACTATCGTTTTTCATCTCATTAAGCAGCCAGTTGTTTTGGGATATATCCTAGCGGGAATTATCATTGGCCCGTACACACCGCCGTTTGCTTTTATTCGCAATCAGCACACGATTCAAATGCTCGCCGAATTAGGCGTTATTTTTCTAATGTTTTCTTTAGGTTTAGAATTTAGTTTGCGAAAATTAAGTCGGGTGGGAATTGCCGCATTTTTAGCAGCCGTATTGGAAATTGTGGTGATGATCTGGATTGGATACACGCTGGGGCAATGGTTTCACTGGGATTTTGTGGATTCAATATTTTTGGGCGCAATGTTAGCGATTTCATCTACCACCATTATTGTTAAAGCACTCCGTGAGTTAGGATTACAGAAAAAAAGTTTTGTGCAGTTGATTTATGGAATTTTAATCATTGAAGATATATTGGCTATTGGTATTATTGCCTTGCTATCGACGTTGGGTTCGAATGAAGTATTTACCTTAAAATCCACTTTTATAACACTAGGCCAGCTATTAATATTTTTAATTATAGCGATCATTTTGGGTGTATTAATTGTTCCGCGGTTACTCAATTATATTTTTAAATTAAAGAGTGAGGAAACTGTTTTAATTAGCGTATTAGCCTTATGTTTTGGTTTTTGTCTGTTAGCAATTAAATTAAAATATAGCATTGTGTTAGGCGCGTTTTTGATGGGCGCTATCATTGCTGAGTCGAAATATTTATTTAAGATTGAAAAATTAATGGAACCCCTGCGCGACATGTTTAGCGCAATCTTTTTTGTCGCGGTAGGTTTAATGTTTGATCCCAAAATATTTGTGAAATACACGGTTCCTGTCATTATTATCACACTGGTGGTTATTCTCGGCAAAGTCATAACTTGCAGTCTCACTGCGTATCTGACAGGCCGTGATGGCAGGACGTCTTTGAAAGTGGGAATGGGATTAGCGCAAATTGGTGAATTTTCCTTTATCATCGCAGCACTTGGAAGCAGCTTGAAAATAACCAGTGGATTTTTATTCCCCATCGCAGTAGCTGTTTCTGCGATCACCACGATTACCACACCGTATTTAATTAAAGCTGCGGATCCCTTGGCAAATTTAATGGCGCGAATGATGCCAAAAAGTCTGGTCGATGTTTTAGAATTATATACCGCGTGGATGCGCGGCTTACCGAGTCGAGCTCAATCTAAAGAAGTTTTTCACATCGTCAAGCGCTCTTTAATTCATATTTTTATTAATCTGGTTATCGTGGCGGCCATCTTTTTTGGCTTATCTTTTTTAGTGAAAAATGAAGTTATTCCAATGAAATTGATTCTCCACGCCCGATTGGTGAAAACAATTTTTTGGACAGTCGCTTTAATTATTTCGCTCCCTTTCATCGTCGCCATTTATCGAAAAATAAAAGCTTTAAGCATGTTATTGGCTGCAGTCAGTGTAAAAGAGACAGTTGCTGGGAGATTTACTTCGCCGGTTCGAAAATTAATTGCAGAAATTATTCCCATTATTGCGATGATCATGTTGTTTTTATTTATCAGTGCGCTAAGCTCAAGTATTTTACCCCCGGCAGAGTTAATTATTTTGGCGTTGGTGATTATTGCAATCTTGCTTGCGTTGTTATGGCGCAAACTTATTAAATTACATTCGCGTTTGCAGATTGCGTTGATGGATAGTGTGAAAAAGGATGAGAAATGAGTGGTGCGTTTATCCAGAAGATAAGAGTTTTAACGCAAAATCGTAGAGGGAAGATAAGGTACAATGGAAAAAATCCACTATCCGTAACTCGTTTTCCCTCTGTGTGATTTTGCGTTAAAAACGTAATTAATGTCTGGATTGTCGAACTGTTGCTGTGGAGTTGTACTTTGCAAGCTTGATTGTCTCTCGCGTGAACGAAATCGAAACGTGCAGCCGGTGAAATCGCCACTTTTTTGGGTGTAATAGAGTAAAATAACCAGGCTGGTAATGTTCTATTTTTAAAGAGAACGGTATCTTTGAATAAATCATTTGCCATAGCTATTTAACTCTCGTGTGTATGGTAGAGGAAATTTTACGTGATAAAAATTAAGCCCACATGAAAAAGGATTCAGGTATAAGATTCGATTTTAGTTCAACTTTAAAGGAAATGTTAGGGAAGATTTTTTTGTAGCTCCGCAACGCAAAAAAGCTCTATTTTTGCCGCGCTTTCGCTGTTGCTGCTTCTGTTGCATGATCGACAATCGGAGCAGGATATTTCACCTTTAAATCACGATATTTTTCTTTATACCATTGATGAATTATTTTGGAGTCTAAATGGCGTAATTCAGGAACCCATTGTTTGATGTATTCTGCGATGGGATCAAATTTCTTTTGCTGTAACCAGGGATTAAAAATACGGAAATAGGGTTGGGCATCGGTGCCTGTGCTTGCAACCCATTGCCAATTTCCATTATTTACGGCAGGGTCATAGTCAATTAATTTTTTAGCGAAATATTTTTCACCCCAACGCCAGTCGATATGTAAATCTTTCGTTAAAAACGATGCGGTAATCAGGCGTGCGCGATTGTGCATATATCCCGTTTGATTTAATTGACGCATTCCAGCATCGACGACCGGAAATCCAGTTTCACCCTGACACCATTTCGTAAATAAATTTTTATCATTATTCCATAACAAAGAATCATATTTTTTTTGAAAAGAGTGTCCAAACACATGCGGAAAATAAAAACCAATCATACTAAAAAAATCGCGCCAATATAATTCGCGAATCATGGCTTCTGGCGCGGGTAGGTGATTTTTTATCGCATAATAAATTTCGCGAACAGAGCAGGTTGTGAATTTTAAATAGGGCGATAAACCACTGGTTGCTTGTGCACTCAGTGAATCACGATTTTTGCCGTAATTGACTAAATTTTTCAGTTCTCTCAATTTTTTTAAACACGGTTCTCGTCCCCCTTCTGCCGCCAATTCTAACTGCCATGCCGGTAAAATTCGATGAAAAATAGCAGCTGTCTCGGTAAATTTAATCGGACTTTTATAATAATTCTTGTAGCTGTTTTTTTTCGGCTGTGGAATCGGAAATTTTTTCGCGTGCTGATAGTAGGGAGTAAATACTCGATAGGGTGTGCCATCAGATTTTAAAACAGAGATGGGTGAATTTAATAAGACGTCATGGAACTGATGAGTATCGACTTGATGTTGCGCGCAAGCTTCTACAATTTGTTGATCGCGCTTGCGACTAAATGGAGTGTAATCGCGATTAAAATATACGGCTTGAATTTTTTTAGCTAAAATAATTTTTTCAATAATTTCTTCGCTAATACCATAAAATAAATATAAATATGTGCTGTGTTTTTGTAGTTGCTGATTTAAATCTTCTAGAGATTCCAGCATAAATTGAATGCTAGCTGCACTTTTATAAGCATTATTCTCTACTTGTCGTGGGTCTAAGATAAAGCACGGTATCACTTGTTTCGAATCTTGCAGAGCAGCAATTAATCCAGTGTTATCATCGAGACGTAAGTCACGTCGAAATATGAATACAGAGAGCTCATATTTAAACATTCGCCTGTGCCGGCCAAAATACAATATGTTCTGGTTTGAGTATTTGCTTTAAATGTTCGAGGGCGGGTTCGACTTTTTCTTTATCATCAAAAAATTCAATAGCCAAGGGCAAATCCAGCGACATATCAATTAACGCTGCACCGTGACTGCCACTTTCCCCAAAGCCGCTCACCGCACGAAAAACACTGATGCCGCGAATGTTAACTTCTTTTTGTAGATATTTTACAATTTTACTTAATAAATTCGAGGATTCGGTGATATAAATTCTAACGACGAGTACATCTACGGTTTTCATAATTGTCTCCCAAGCAGTAAGCCCAACCAAGTGGCTGCTAAACATAAAAAAACGCTTAAAACAATATTTAAAATTGCACTGAGCCACATTCCATTTTCCATGAGACTGATCGTTTCAAATGAGAAAGATGAAAAAGTGGTATAACCGCCGAGTAAGCCGACCAATAATAAAGAACGTAATTGCGGTCCGGCACCGACGAAACGATCAAGTAATAAAACAAATAAAAATCCGATGAGTAAACAGCCGCTGACATTTACCACTAAAGTTCCTGACGGAAACTGACGACCGAATAAATGATAAATGGAATAGGAAATCCAGTAGCGGAGAACTCCACCTATGCCGGCGCCGATAAAAATTAAAAAAGTGTTCACCGCAACTGTCCTTTAATGTAATAAAAAAATGTTAACAGGGAATAAGCGTTGTGTACATGCTTTGCCTTTGATAACATCCAAATAACTAAAATCGAGGACAGTTGATTAATGTCTACTCATCGTGCAGCTAAGAATATTTTGATTGTGGGTGCAGGAATTGCGGGTTTAGCTCTGGCAAGACAACTGCAAAAAATGAATATTCCCTTCACCCTTGTTGAGAAAAGATCGGTGCTAGGTGCAGATGGAACAGGAATCGCTTTACCCGCGAATGCGGTCCGAGCACTGCGTTATTTGGGTCTGGGTGATGAGATTGATCGCCAGGCGCATCGAGTAAAAGAAATCATTTATACAAAACCTTCCGGTAAAGTTCTAAGTAAAGCCTCCCTTTTGGTCCCACCGCTCAATATCGATAATTTTGTAGCTATGACGCGTGGTCAATGTCATGAACTCATGCGGGCTGGTTTGGAAGAAATGATTCACTTAAATACCACCGTAGAAAGTCTTACTTTGCAGAAAGAAAATGTGCTGGTTAAATTTAATGGTTTGAATTTGCCTGAGTCTGAATATTCCGCAGTTATTGGCGCGGATGGCCTGCATTCGCAAATTAAACGATTGGCTTTTGGAAATTATCCACTGGTCGATTTAAATGTGACGAATTGGCGTTGGATTTGTGATTATCCTACCGATTATTTACAGCCGACTTATATGATTGGCGCTCAAGATATCATAATGGCTTATCCGATCGCACGCGATTTAGTTTACTGTTATGCGCATATTTACGATCCTAAAAAACAATATACAAAAAGGGATGATCATCGTTCTAATTTAAAAAAAATATTTGGCAATTATCGAGGTATTGCGACGGAGATGTTAACTTATTTGCCGGATAATCCAGAAATTCTTCCAGGCCGTTTATGTTCCGTTTCCAAGGTTTTATTTTGTCAGGGACATATTGGATTAATTGGAGATGCTTCAAGCGCATGTTCTCCTATGTTGCAACAAGGAGCCGCTTCAGCTTTGGAAGACGCTATCGTATTGTCAGAATTATTAGCGGAGTTTTCGAGTGAGCGCGCGTTAATACTTTATAAAAAATATCGCCACGATCGGGTGAATTGGATTGTGCAAGCTTCTGATGGACCCATGAAAAAAATTATTAAAATGAATTCGTCCTTGGCTTTGTTTATGCGAAATTTACTTATTGAATATAAGGGACCTTTAAACGTTCAAGGGTGGCGAAAATTATTAATGGAAGATCCCATCGACCAATTGCCAAAATTTATAGCTGCTCATCGACATTGATTTTTAAGTCGCATAAATCATTTTAAAGTTTTCATCAATGTCAGAATGGCTGCTAGCATTAACCGACGATGGAACGCTAAATAATCCAGTACTTCTTGTGTATTTTGCTGAAGGATTCATTTCAACGATTTCCCAGTTTGAGGTTGCGCTGAGACCGGTTAAGGCAGTATCGAGGATGCGCGCGTTCAATAAAATTTCTTGTAGACTGTAGCTACGAATGAGTGGAAAAATAGCTTCTTTCCATGCTCTAGCTAGAGTCAATAATTCATCGCCAAAAATCGTTCGATAGCGTTGGATAATAGTATGTTCTGCAATAATAAAAAAACGCGATTCCAGTCGTATTGTGGGTAAGTCTGCTTGAGTTTTATTAATAAGATCTTGAAATTCATTTTGCATACCTGGAATAATATTTTGTTGCAAACAATACAAAATGGCTTGTAATAAATCTGGATGGGATGTTTTTAAATTCTCAATTAAAATTTCAAGAGTAGTGAGGTCAACACCGCTTTTTTTCAGGTAATCTATTAAACGGTTTAATGTGTCGTCATAATTAACCTCGATTGATTTTTTATTTCGAATTTCATTGACTAACGCACTTAGTTGGTTGAAAGCCTGTGTCATCGTGAGATACCAAAAAGTCTGTGGGACGGGTGAATTGTCAGGTATTTTTCCACCATAGCCTTCACTGAAAATTTTTAGTTTTAATCCTGTTAAGTATATTTTTCGTAACTGTTCATGTTCTCCAATAAAATGGATTTGATTCCAGCGCGAACGATGCTCCCAGAGTTCTAAATTTTTCTGTAAAAAAGGTCGTATTTTGGCATTTAAATAAATTTGAAAAAGTGTGTCATTTTCTAGTGGAGTGCGACCCTGAGAAAATAAAGTAATTAACTTAGCGTGTAATCCTAATCTATTTTCGTATGAAAGATAGAGAATGTCATCATAGGGCATGTCTATTAGAAGTCGTAGAATAATTTCGCGACAATGAGTAGTTATATGCAACAAATTTTGAAAAAAACTGGTAGCAGCATATAGTTCTTTAAAACAATCGTAGTTTGGAAAAGATTGTACTGCTGAAAATTGCTGGAGTGCCCTTAATTTTTCTTCCACAATTTTGAAAAGATTAACACTATAAAGTTGAGTTTCTATATCTCCCCTAGGAATTTTAGTAATGATTCGAATTAAAAAATTAGGATTAACTTTTAAGAAATCGATGTAGGTTTGTATGCGTAATAATTCTCTTAAAAAAATCTGATTATTTTGCAGGATTCTGATTGCTAGTGGATGAGAATTTTCCATAAGTTCCAGAAAATAACATTTTCTTTCGTGTTGAAAATTAAGAATAAAAGTTAATAGGGCAGGTACCGCGTTGTAGTTTTGTTCTCTCTGGTCCAAATCATGTAATAAATATAAAAAATATTCTGGATGAATCTGACGTAATAAATTTTGCATACGTTCCGATTTTAAAATGGCGGGTTTGCCTTCGGGTATCATTTTTGCTAGTAAGGTTTCATTTAGAGTTTCAAAATTAGGTGTAGTAAGGATAAAAAATGCGGCATCTAACAATTGGATGAGTTGATCCTCTTCAATTGCTTGAGTTTTAATTTCATTTTCCAGTACGACGATAAGATTCACCATAATCAATTTTTTGATCCGTGGTGAATTCGTTAATTCTAAAGCGTGGAAACCAATCGCGCTTAACACTTTTTCACTGGCTAAGATGCTTGAAATTGACGGGTCCGTTTTAATCGTTGGTTTTTTTTCTTTGCGACGTGATCTATGGAATTGACTTGTGTGATTGCGATTAATATAAAGTGTGGTTACTTGTAGATCATCAATATTGTCATTGTTGTCTATCAGCTGCGGACTATTTTTTTTATAAGTGTGAAGGCTTTCTACTATAGAAAAGTAGACGTTTATACCTTGATGTAGTATTTCTGGCAGTTGGCTTAGGATTGCAGTTTTTTGCTCCGGGTATTTTTTAATTAAGGCGAGCGCTTGACTGAGATTTAAGGCATGAAATGGTAAATAATCAATGACCAGCGGAAATTGCAGAGCTAAATTTATCAAGTAGTCATTTGAAAAATTTTTTAATGAACTTGTGATTACAGGGAAAAAATTTTGCATAACTGTGTAGTGTTCAGGCTGATTAGCTAGTCCGATAAACTCAGATTGATAAGTATATTCAACATTTAAATTTTCCAAAATATGTTGCAAACTAGGGTAAGAATCAAGTACTGAATTTAATTGATTATGGGCAAAAAAATAAATGAGAAATTCAATTTTTTGTTTAATAGAAAACAAACAAAAAATACTCGGAGTTTCTGCGATTGCTTGGGCAAAATTTTTATTTTGTTTGCTGATTGCCAATAATTTGGCGGGATTATAATTTGATTGTATGATTAGCTCAGTAAGATCGTAGCGTGTGCCAGCGATGCTATAAAAGAGATGTTTATTTTCTGCGAAAGCTTCTGGGTTTTGTTGTCGTTGCTCGTCAAATTTAGTACGTTCCTTAGGATCTGATAAACATTCATACGCAATCTGTACGCGCGTAAATCCACTGGAGGGAGATGAATTGCGATCAGGATGGGTGAGAGCCGCATATTTTTGGTAAGCCTTGCGGATTTCATGTTGAGAGTAAGCATCTCCATTAGCATTCCGACCATTGGCTGAGAGTCCTAAAGTTAAATAATGATTTTGCATTCCGCATCCTTTACTCTAAATTCCTTTATTATAAAAGACTTTGCTTAAAATAATATTTACGCCATACTAGATAAAATTAGCAGTCATAGGAGAGACATATGAAATTATATTATGCTAAAGGCGCATGCTCCTTAGCGGTCCGAATTTTGATAAATGAAATTGGAATAAAAAGTGATTTTATCGCAGTCGATTTGCAAACTAAACAAACGGAAAATAAACAGGATTATCTTAAGATTAATCCAAAAGGCGCGGTGCCTGCACTGGAGACTGATAAAGGCGAATTACTGACCGAGAATGCGGTGGTGCAACAATATTTAGCTGATACTTCCAATGCACAAAAATTATTGCCAGCGGTAGGAGATTTCCAGCGCTATCGCGTGTTAGAGATGTTAAATTTTGTAGGTTCCGATTTACATAAAAGCTGTGGCCCTTTATTTAATCCCAATGTTCCTGATCAAATTAAAAAAGAAATCTTTATTCCAAACATTAAAAAACTTTTAACTTATTTGGACAAACGATTAGATGGTAAAAGCTTTTTGGTGGGAGATCATTTTACTTTGCCAGACGCTTATCTATTTGTGATATTGCGTTGGATGCCGCATTTAAATGTTGATTTGGGCGAATTTTCACAATTGAAACGCTATCAAGCGGAGTTGGCTAAACGGCCCTCGGTTAAAAAGTCAGTAGAGCAAGAAAATTTACCATAATCATATGTAGCCCGGATCGAAGACCTGGGAAATAAATCATGATCCAGGATCTTTAATTCGGGCGAGGAATAGCCAATAGACCATGCTGCGTAACAAACTCAGCGCTAAAAAAATCCACGCTATTCGAATAAAATCGGTGGCAAATACGAAACTGACTAAAAAAGCTGAAATACTGGTGATTAAAATATTAATTAAATTCATTACCGCGGAACTACTGCCGGCTAAATTTCTAAAGTGCGTTAATGCAGTGCCCATACAGGCTGGATAGGTAACACCGTTACCAAAAAATAATAAAAGCGTAAAGACCGAAATCACCCAAATATTTTTTGGCTCTAGATATGAAACCCATAATCCTACAGCAGCAATAATTAAAAAAAGTAGCAATGACCAAGCAATTATTTTTTCAGCGGTAAATGTATTTAATAAAACACGACAAAGAATGGTTCCTGTAATAAATGCGATACCCATGAAAAACGCAATGTGTCCAAAATAAATAGAACTATGACCCATGGTTTTTTGAATTAAGAATGGACCTAAAATGTTAAACACAATTAATATCGAGTAACTTATTCCCATGATAGATACCATGGCCATAAATATTCGGTGCGTAAAAATCGTTACCACATTTTCCTTAATTTGTGAAAAGCGCCATTTTTGTCGTTTTTGAATGGTTTCTGGGATCAATAAAATTATTGCGAATAATCCAATGAGGGCATAAATTGCAAAGAAATAAAAACAAGCTGGCCAATCAAAATAATATTGTAAATAACCACCGATGACTGGACCTATAATAGGGCCGATCCCCCATGTGAGTGCTAGCATGGTGGCCATGCGTAATAATTTTTTCGCAGTTAAAATATCCGAGCAAATTGCCCGTGCAATTACAGCAAAGGCAGCAATGCTGAAACCCTGAAAAAATCGCACTAACAATAATACAATTGCGTTGTGAAACCAGATAGGAAATAGGCTAATAATTACAAAAAATGCTATTCCTAAAATTACTAATTTCCGTCGTCCATAGGTATCGGATAAAAATCCAAAAGCAAAATTACCCAATGCATAACCAAATAAGTAAATTCCAATCAGATTTTTTACGACCGTCTGTGAAATATTTAATTGATGACTTATCGCAGGCAATGAAGGTGCAATTAAATCAATACCCATACCGACTAATGGATACATGATAAAAATAGTGAATAAAATAAGATTTACATTTCTTGTTTTTGCAATCAACGAAATATATCCAAACATACTAAAATTATTGTAATTAATAGTGCGCCAATAGTGAAACTAATAAAAGATGAATTTTCTGAAGCAGGTAATTCTTCGCGAAAAACAGTATATAATATCGATCCTGCTAAAAAGGCGATCATGAAGCTGACGGCGATGGTATTAATCGGATTGGTCAGATATGTTGTGAGCCACCCTAAAAATAAAGCCAATGTCAAAAATAAACGACCGCCGACGGAAAAATGTTGGTAAAAGTTACGATTAAAACTGCGATCCATAAATATAAAATGTAAACCCATTGCGAAAGTAAAAATAATTGCATAGAAAATTCCTGTTTGGACGCGCAACGGCATGGTATAAGTGATTAAATAATTGTAAATAGCATACATGAATAGATGTAAATAATATACTTTCAGACTAGCGACGCCTTCAGCAGATTTGGTTTTGGTTGCTAAAATTTCAAGACCGAAATAAATAATAAAGCCGAATAAGGCAATCACGAAAATGCCTAAGTCGAGTAGAGGGCTTAAAGTTTGGGTGCGAACCAGTAACTTACCGATCTCTTGATTGCCTTCCACTAAACTCGGTAACATATGTAAAAAAACGTAAGCGACTGCGACGCCACCAGAGAATGAAGTGATTCTTCGTGAATTAACCCATTTTATTTTGATAATAAGAGGAGATAAATAATGGCATAGCATCAGAGCGACGGTGATCCAGAACGCAGCGATAATACTGCCGAGGTGAATTAAATCCATTTGCTATTCCATTACATTTCACAGCGAGAAATTCTGATTATAACCCATGGAATCTAATAACTCACGACCTGAGTTCAGACAATGTGGCCCGGATTGAAGAGCTGGGAAGTTCCTGGATCTTTGATCCAGGCTACATTTTTGATCTAGGCTACGGCAAGAAACCACGATCTTTCGGTAAAATACCGATATAAGGTAAATTTATTCGCTGTTTTAAAGTCGATTTATCCACAATATGCACGACATTATCGCGTGCTAATGGAATCGTCGCTGTTAGTAATGCATTATAAATTCCAGTGGCATTTTGCGCTTTGGGAGTGGTAAATGTTGCGAAAGCTAATTGTTTGGAATTGATGATTGCGCCCAAGCTTCCTTGTGCATGATTAAAATCCGCAACCATTGGCATAATAATAATATTTGATTGTGCTTGTTTTGGATTCATGGTGCTTGCCACGGTTAATGCAGCGGTATTCGTTTTTAAAGTTAATTCGGAAGTGGTACGCCCTTTGGACCCCATAATTAAAACATACAGCTTCTTCCATTCGGCATCGCCCAATTGTTGTTTCCAGATTTTTAATTGGTTTAATACATATTTAGTGTTAGCGAGATCGGCTAAATACATCGTCGCCAACATGGTATGCATATAGTGTTGAGAAAATAATTGATAATCCGCTACCGTGAATGTCTTTTTTTGCAATATCTGTGTGATAAAATGATCGGCCATTTGTAGTGAGTCCGCCATAAATTTTTCTAAATCGCCACCTTTGCCTGGCCAAGCCGGATTATTCCAATCAATATTTTTTACTTGTTTTAAAGCCTGCTGAATTTTAGCTTGATATTCCTTTAACTCGGTTTGCCATTGACTGTTTGCAGGATCGCGCCAATGAGCGGAAGCAATAGCATAAATACCAGGGCCGATATGTGAAATGGCTTTTAATTCATTAAAGGGCGTGACTAGACTATTAAAATTTTGTACGGAACCATTTTTAGTATAAAGCTGATAGAGAAATCCATTTACTACTAAAATAGGTCGCGTATGTTGGCCAAGCCAACGATTGCCGATATTATAATGCTGCACAAAATAGGCATCGACTTTGGCAAAACTGTCAGTGGCTTCTTGCGTAGCAAAACAATGAGTCAGCGTAAAAAAACTAAATCCCAAAATAATTTGCCTGATTTTTAGCATATTTTCCTCCCTGATTTATGAGCTATATTAACATGCGAAGCTATAAAACAGGAGGCTTCTATGCAAATTAGCGTGCGAGAAACGGGTGCAAATAAATTCACTCAGGAAATAAAAGTTGGCGATCATATTTTAGTAGCCGATGAGCCGGTCGCGAATGGTGGAAATGATTTAGGGCCTTCGCCATACGATTTTTTATTAGCCGCTTTAGGTTCTTGCACATCTATGACCTTACGTTTATATGCGAATTTGAAAAAAATTCCACTTGAAGGCGTTCTCGTGAAACTACAATATAATAAAATTCATGCACAAGATTGTGAAAATTGCGAAGATAAACATGCGTTAATCGATCACATTGATCGACAAATTGAATTAAAAGGAAATTTAACGGAAGAGCAAAGAAAAAAACTATTAGATATCGCGAATAAATGTCCAGTCCATCGGACCTTGACTTCCAAGATAGAAATAACTACGAAATTATTATAAAAGTAGCCTGGATCGAAGATCCGGGAAAAATTCCCTGGATCTTCGATCCAGGCTACGCTTGATCCAGGCTACTATTTTTTCTTATCATGCACAATACAATAAATATTGCCAGGATATTTATAATTTAATAAACGTTCATAGACATAGCCTTCATGTGAGACTGCTCTTTGACATTTTGTACTATCGCCTGGTACGGAATAATTTAAGTTGTAAATGACGCCGTGTTTATGACAATTCCAGTTAAGTGGATATTTATCATAAACCAATTTATCGGGATAACAGCGAAAATGACCGACGGACCCTTTGGTTGTTACCCCTTTCGAATCAACATAGGAATAATTATTACAACTTTTTGCTGTATTATACTCAAAGGTTGAGAGAGGTTTACCGGCACAATGTGAATTTTTATAAAACGCAATCTTAACTTTAAGATAAGTATCAGCGCCCCAAGCATTCTGCAGAGCTAAAGCAATAAGTCCAGATATTATTAATTTATTTTGCATACTAACTCCTTAAGATATCGACATTAAATATAGCAGGTCCTAAAATAATCTATAGGCTATATTTAATGGAATATCATGAGCTTAAAAAAATATCATCAAAAACGTGATTTTGCGAAGACACCTGAGCCAGAAGGGAAAGTCGTTTCGACATCTGCTCACAAGGGTTTATACGTTATTCAAAAACACGCCGCTCGCCGCTTGCACTATGATTTTCGTTTAGAATTAAATGGCGTTTTATTAAGTTGGGCGGTGCCCAAAGGTCCGTGCTTGGATCCCAGTGTCAAACGTTTGGCGATGCATGTTGAGGATCACCCCTTAGAATATGGAAATTTCGAAGGTATTATTCCTAAAGGTCAATATGGTGGAGGCACCGTGATGCTGTGGGATAAAGGCACTTGGTTTCCTGAAGAATCTAATCCGTCTGCAGCGTATAAAAAAGGAAGTTTAACGTTTGTATTGAATGGAGAAAAATTGCAAGGTCGTTGGAAATTAATTCGGATCAATAAAGACGATAAAACTTGGCTGCTATTTAAAATAAAAGATGAATATGCGCGCTCTTTAAAAGATTATGCTATTACGGAAGCCAAACCAAATAGTGTCGTATCCCAACAATCATTAGAAGAAATTGCTAAAAATTATCAAAATGTTTGGCAATCGAATAGCTCAGAGAAAAAATCTAAAGCTAAAAAAATTAAATTAAAACTTCCGGTGAGTCCCTTTCCAGAGATAATTTCCCCGCAATTAGCTACTTTAGTCAATATGCCGCCAGAGGGTGAACAGTGGTTACATGAAGTTAAATTCGATGGCTATCGATTTCTTGCTATTAAACAAAATAATAAAACCCGTTTAATTTCACGTAATCAAAAAGATTGGACTCCTGAATTTGACCGAGTGGTGAATGCGGTTAATCAGCTCAAGATCAAGAATATTATTTTGGACGGCGAAATCGTTATCTTGGATGAGCATCAGCGCAGTAATTTTCAATTATTACAAAACTCGATTAAATCACAACAGGCGGCTCGTTTTATTTATTATGTTTTTGATTTATTGTATTATGATAAATATAATTTGATGGAATTACCTCTGCATGAACGTAAAGATATTTTGCGTCAAATTGTTCCGGAAAGTGATGGCATATTACGTTATAGTGAACACATCATTGGTTCTGGTCCCGAAGTTTTAGCGAATGCATGTGAATTAAAATTAGAAGGTATTGTTTCCAAACAAATAGATCGGCCGTATTTTCAAGGGCGCACACGTTCATGGTTGAAAAGTAAATGTAATAAGCGGCAAGAATTTGTGATTGCTGGATTTACACCACCGCAAGGGAGCAGAGGCTATTTTGGTTCATTATTGCTAGGGACATATGATGATAATCATCAATTAATTTATCGCGGTCGCGTTGGAACTGGATTTACCGAGTCATCATTGCAAAAACTTCATCAATTATTATTAAAAAATAAAACCGATAAAATGCCTTTTCAACAGCCACCACCAGAGAGTAATGGTGTAACCTGGGTTAAACCTAAATTAGCGGCAGAAGTCGAATTTAGTGAATGGACGAATGAAGGCTATTTAAGACACCCTAGTTTTAAAGGTCTACGCAGCGATAAGGCAACTAAAGAAATCAAACCGGAAATTCCTATGGATGCTAATGAATTTAAAATTACGAATCCAAATAAAATTTTATATCCAGAAAAGAAAATTACTAAACAACAATTAATTGATTATTATCTTCAAGTCGAAAAATGGATTATGCCTTATGTGGCAGATCGGCCTCTTACTCTCGTGCGTTGTCCGCAAGGTTATGATAAAGAATGTTTTTACCAAAAACATATTAATAATTCCACGCCATCACATCTTTATGGTGTTAAAATTAATTCCGATGAAGAAGATTATATTTATATTAAAGATAAAGCGGGACTAATTGCACTGCCGCAATTGGGTGTACTAGAAATTCATCCGTGGGGAAGTAGAGTCGAGGATTTTGAACATCCGGATATTTTGATTTTTGATTTGGACCCTGCTCCAGGTTTAGCTTGGAAAAAAGTCGTTGCCGGTGCATTTGAATTACGTGAACATTTAAAAAATTTAGATTTAATCAGTTTTGTAAAAACCACTGGTGGAAAAGGCTTACATGTAGTGGTGCCTATTATGCCTAAATATGATTGGAGTCTGGCAAAAGATTTCACTCATGCGGTGGTGAATTTGCTGGTAGCGCAACACCCTAAAAAATACATCGATCAAATGTCGAAAATAAAAAGAACCGGTAAAATATTTATTGATTATTTACGCAATCAACGAGGTGCCACCGCCATTGCACCTTATTCCACGCGAGCACGTAAAGGCGCACCCGTTTCCACCCCGTTAGAATGGGATGAATTAACCAACGATATTCGTGATACCGCATATAATATAAAAACTTTGCCGCAGCGATTGGAAAAATTGAAAAAAGATCCGTGGACTGATTTTTTTAAGATTCAGCAATCGGTGCCAGGGCTGAAGGGCGCGAAGGGAATATAGGGTGATTTGATCATCCTGACTGAAGACGGGACAACTCAAATTAGCGTCTTAAAAAAATATTTTTAAACAAATAACATCTCACAAAAAATCTCTTTGCGCCTTATTTTTTCTCTGCGAGCTTTACCGGGACGCCGCCTTTTGGGATATGCACAACCCCACGACGCACGACTTTTGGATGATAGCCTGGCTGTAATTGAAGTTCGGTACTTTTCACAATCTCATACAGAATAATTTTCATTTCATACATTGCAAATGCCATGCCGATGCAACGTCTGACTCCGCCACCAAAAGGAAAAAAGCTGTATGGCTTTATTTCTTGATTTATAAAACGTTCTGGTTGGTAAGCATTAGGATTAGGCCAGATATCTGCGCGATGTTGGACTAAATTAATGGCCGGAGACAAGATGACACCTTTAGGAAAGGTATATTCGCCGATGGTAATCGGTTGCTGTGTCACTCGCGCGACTAAGTTTACTACTGGCGTTACGCGTAAGCTTTCGTTGATGACAGCTTCTAAATAAGGTGCGCGCACGATATTTTCTACCTCTGCAGGTATGGAATTAATTTCATCTTTTAATTTCAGATAGGTTGCGGGATTTGCTAATAAATGATAAATGGTCCATGATAATGCGGTTGCACTGGTATCGTGTCCCGCAATTAAAAGTGTCATTAACTCATCACGAATTTCGCTATCTGTCATTAAATTATTATCTTCATCGCGTGCACTCAAGAGTAAACTTAAAATATCTTCCTGCTTCGCACTGAGATTATCGCGTTTATGTTTTATTTCTTGATAAAGTAGTTTATCAATTCCGGCGAGCAATTTGTAAAAACGTTTAATAAAATATTTTTTTATAAAAGTTAATATTGCTGCCTGGCTACTCATATTAATTAATAATCGTGTTTTTTCCATATTACCAAAATCGGTAATTAAATGACGTAATTGCTCATAACGCGCAGAATCTTCAATACCAAAAATCGTAGTTAATATTACTCTTAATGTCACATCATGCATTTCAGTTAAAATCGGAAAATATTTTCCCTGTGGCCAACTGCGCATGGCTGTTTGGATAATATTGCGAATCGTTTCACCATATTTTTGCATGCGTTCGCCGTGAAAGGGGGGCAGTAACAATTTACGTTGTCGCATGTGAGCACTACCATCTAGGGTCAACAAAGAGTTATACCCTACGACTGTTTCGAGTGCCATCCGATTAGCGACGCCGGCATAAAGAATATCAGGACTGGTTGTAAATATTTGCTTAATAGATTCAAGATTTGTCGTCAAATACAATGGATTTTTGATGGCATTGACCACAAACCAATCGCCATATTTTTGATGGCAATGCTTAAGGAAACGCTCCGGACTAAATATCATGGCGGCGAGCTGAAATAGTTTGGGGATAGTGGGACCAGGGGGTAAACGATTATTTTCCATTCAGGTATTCCTTGTATCCTTCCGGTGGATAGCTAAATTATAACGGATTTGAGAATATTATAAATGTAATTTTCTAATTGCCTCTGGCGATTCCATATCAATATTTTCTGCAGACGCACTATTATTTTTGACGCTCTGCCATGGTTCTTTTTCTAACAATAACTTAATTGCAGGGATCAATAAGGCTTTGCTTTCTAAAAACCGTTTTGTAATCGGTGAGACGAGATAAGGATGTTGATTGCAGGTATTCTTGAATTCGCTGTATTTGAAGTCTAGTTTGAATTTGTGACATTCAGTTTGGGCAAAAGGACTGAGCGGATTAAATTCAGCAGTTAAGGCTAATGAGATGAAAAAATCATTATGTTTAATTAAGATGTCAGTTGCTTTTTCGACAATTTCGTTTGAACCTTCCTTTATGCGTATTAAAATACTTGAGCTATATGTAGTATATAAAAAATAACGTGAAAAATCGCAACTCGCTTGCAGCAACGCTAGTAGCGTATTACAAATGACTTCTATTTTTCTACAGGTCATGATGTGCGATAAAATTCTCTGAAAATTGTCTTTTTTGTCGTTATGATCGGACTCATAAGCAAAAAAGAAATCGGTCAGATTAAATTCCAATTTCAAAATATTTTCTATTGTAGAAAATACTTCGGGATCCCCATGTGAGGTTAGTACCAAGAAAAATATTCCTCTCATTCTGGGCTGTAAAAAGTAGCGTAAATCATAAATATTATTATTTAAAAATTCGATAAGATATTTTTTATCCATGGCAAATTTATATAGTTGCAGATTATATCTTTGAATTTGTCGTGATGTTAGATGATTTTCAAAAATAGTATTTTGCATTAATAATTTTACACTATCTAAATTACTGTAATGATTTTCGTTGGGTTTCTCAATGACAGGAGTGCCAACAGAGGCTAGTAGCTTTTGAATAGCTTGACAAATTTCATAGTGATTAAGATGTCTAAATCGAGCTGTTAATATAATCTCATCTGCAATTTCTTTTTTAATAAAAAGGACGCCTGGCTGTGAAAATAAACTTTGATATTCGTCTAGAGAAAGTTTTTTTTACATCTTTTAAAGATATTAAAAATATTTACATATTTGTATACGTCAAGTGGATTTTCACTGAAAAATTTAAGTATGCTTATTTGATTGGTAAAATTTTCTACTTTTGAAGTTGCGGAGAAAATTTCGCCGAAGTTATGGTTACGTTTTTTAAGCTCTTTAAAAAATAGTTCATAGCTTCTTTTGTTTAGAAAGTTTTGTAAAGCTATGGGTAGATTTTTATATTCAAACAGACTAATTTCAAGTCGATGATCGTTTTGAGTATAGGCTGTACTTAATTGTTCGAGTGCAGTTAATAAAAAATTCGCGATATGCAAAAAATCAGATCTACTACATTGGATTGTTGCCAGTACGATATTATCCCAAGCTTTCTGATCATAAGGTTGTTGATTTTGGCGAGTTTGTAGAATCTCAACTAATATTTTAATTTTATCGGCTGTCAGCTCATCGGTGTTGGCGCGCAGAATTTTAGTATAGGTCAATCTATCCTGTTTTTGGGTGATGAGGTCCAGCATCAATAACTTAAAAAGGCTGATTAATGCTTTACGTTTAGCAGTTGTCACCAATAATCCAAAAAGATGGTATTTTTGCTGAGTAAAGTTGCTCAGAGTTAAATAGCAGTCATTGCTTTTCTTAATTTTACTGTAATGCGTATCGAACATGCCTTCGATGGGATGAATACTGTTACCGACTATTCGATTGCACTCTTCTTTATTTGGAGTAAATAAAAATTCCGTAAAAGATAAACTGTCTTCATCTTTCTCTGGTTTCATAATTAATTTCTTTTAAGATTATTTTAAAAAAAGCTTCTATCGTATAGTAGACACTTTTAAATATTTTAGGAAACTCAGTAGCCAGGTGAAGAATATTGACAGGTGTTCTGAATTAGGCGATAAAGTGCAGATTTTTTATAATGTGAGGAATGTTGTATGCCGAGACGTCGTACTGTGGATAATGATTTGAGACCACTGCTTAAAATTACAGGTGCTATGGGTATTGCTGCTATCGTTTTGTGTAAATCTGCCGGCATTTCGAATGAACAGGTAATGTTAGTTGGTATACCTCTTGCTGTTTTCATTGCATTTGGTTGTTATGTGGGGTATGAGGAGTATCAAGCCTATGCTGCACGCCAGGCATTGCTAAATAGAATAAAGGGGGGGTTGTTGCCTAAACCCAGTTCGCAATTAGCGGGTAGCTTTGATCAAAGCTCCAGGGCTTACTCAAAGTTGCAATAATATTTCTGGATCTCTGATCCGGACCATGGGCTAATTTCTTAAAAATATATTATAGTCATATAATCAAGCGCATAGGAAATGAACCCTTGCCGGTGTGCGAAATATCTCACAGAGATTGGGGGAAATGGACTGCTTAAACTTCTCTCAGGAATGGTACAATGTTAACCATATGGATCGGCACAGACGTGTTATTCAAGGGATAAAAAGGACTTTCCAAGTTTTGTCAGGATGACCCAGGGAAAAAAACTAACTGGATGAAGGATCATCCAGTTAGTTATTCACGGCTACTCAAATATACTCGGAGAAAATAATGCCAGCAGCAATGCGTCCACTTTGTTTTTACTATCCATCAACGGTTGCGATTGTCGATGATAACGAGCGGTTTTTATCGCGTCTCAGCTTAAGTTTGGATACCAAACTTCCTTATATTCCATTTACCCAGCCAACAATTGCGTTGGAATATATCCAAAAAAATCATTTACGGAATCAGACCGCCCAAGTGTTAGTTGAAAACATTGAAGCAGATAATTTTGGGTTAAAATCCGCAGAACACCAAATGAAAGTAGATTTCTCGCATTTATATGAAAAAATTTATGATCCTAAACGTTTTACCGAACCTACCGCAGTGGTAGTCGACTATTCAATGCCCAGTATGAATGGCTATGATTTTTGTAAATTATTGAAGTCCAACGCGATCAAGAAGATTATGCTCACCGGCGAAGCCGATGATAAATTAGCGATTGAACTTTTTAATGAAGGTGTTTTAAATAAATTCGTTTTAAAATCGACTCCTGAATTTTGGCGACTTATTAATAACGCAGTTTTAGAATTACAAAAAGCCTATTTTGTTGAAAAATCGCAAACGTTGATTGATATCTTAAAATCACAATCACAATTTTATATTGAAGATAATAAAGTTGCGCAGCTATTCAGCGAAATTTGTGAAAAATATAATATTGCAGAATATTATATGATTAACGCCACAGGCAATTTTTTGTTGTTGGACTATGATGGCGTTCCATATTATTTTTTAATTGTGGATGAAAATGAACTACGCGATTTGCAAGAAATTGCAGAAGACCAAAAAGCTTCACCTGCGATTCAAAAAGCGTTGAAAAATGGAGAATGCATTCCTTATTTTACTAATAATTCTGAACTGATGGATGCGCAGGGTAATAATTGGGAAACTTTTCTGCATCCGGCTAAGAAAATTGTGGGTGATAAGACGTATTATTACGCTTGGGTGAAAGATGCCAATATTTTAAATATTCAGCGTGATAAGATTTTATCGTTCAAGCAATATTTAGAAAATACTTGGCCGCCGGTTTCTGCAGAGAGCCGAGAAGCTAAATAGCTTTATCATTCTTCAAACCGAAAAATATTTTCTAACGCAGAGAAGATGAGGCGCGTGTTAGAAAAAAATTCCCGGGATCCGACCATTAAAATATAGCACGTCTAAAATTACGGCTTGGGGTCGTTGGCGCGAGCTCTCTGATTTGTTTTTGAATAACATTATTAATATCACACCAGGTTTTAGTATTTCCATGGCTGTTAAAACGAAAGAAACCACGTTCATAACGTAAAAAGCTGAATGGCTTGTTACCTTCGCAATTTTCTTTGGTCAATCTGTTTTGTAACTGTGTTAAATATTTTGTATCTACGCACGAAGGAATAATAAAATTCACCGCGGCGCGAGCTAATTGTTTTTGTCGTAAATTAAAATCGTTTTTACTCATATCATCAGGCTGTGCAATTTGAGAAATTTTAAGAAGAATATTTTCCAATAGCTGCAAATTTATGTTCGGCATCAGCGAGTGGCGCATAAGTTTATGCAATAAACTAACCAATTGCTTATCAGAAGAGTGTGTCAGTGAGGTAAAGCAGGCAATAAATGCGAATTCAGTCAATTGATCTAGTTTTATGTCTAGTTCTTGTTTTAATACAGCGCTTTGTGGCATTAAATTTGATTTAAAATCTAATAAATATTTTGGCAGTGCACTATTGTGGTTAATGCGAATTTGATTTATGGCTAGTATATTATCGCGTACCCTAATCAAAAAATCTAATTCGGGGATGAGATTTTCCAGCGTAAAATTGTCGTAGCTTTTTTCTGAAAGTTCTTTTTGTTGGTTAATCAATTCAATCTGTAATTTATCTAATTCCTCAATGGATTTACAATCATTTTTTATCGCAGACAATAACCCTTGATATACTGTTTGATAGAATTGAATTTTAGAAAAATTATCTGTAATGCTTTGGATCAGAGTTTTAAGACTCATAGTGTCCATTTGCACAAAAGATTCGAGGTCATCAATTATAGTTGTGATGTCTTGTAACCGCTGTGTCAGTTCTATTTCTGTAGTATTACAATTCTCTAAAGCTGTTTGAAATTGCTGTCGTTCAGTTTGGATAGATAGTACGGAATTAGCGTTGAATTCTGTGGTACTAAAAGAAATATTTCTGATTTCACATAAGAGATTGCGCACTGAATTTGCGACCGCAATAAGTTCACTGCGTAAAAGTATCGTAATATCTTTCTTATTTTTTTGCAGACGTTCTTTTAATTGTGTAAGTTGATTTTCCTGACTATCTATTAAAGCAGCAAGTTTTGTAATTGTCTCTTCATATACTTGTATTTCATTTTCTGATAGCATTTTAGATAATAAAGGTTTTAGCTGTAGCTGAAATGTTGTTTGCAATGCTAAACGTGTTTTCTCTATAAAATTAAATAATTTCCGTTGATTTGGGTTCCTAATTATAGTGATAAGTTCATTATGGAAATTATTCCAGGCAGTGGCATTAAAATAAGGTTGAATGCAATCCAATTCTACAGAAACCCCTTTTTTTTGGCAATTTTCGAATTGTTTCAAAATCTCAGTCTGAAATTGATTAAGTGCTTTATGCATTTTCTCTATTTGAACAGACATATAATTTAATTTTTGATTAGCTTTAACCCATTCAGTTTTGGCCGCGAGCTCTACTTTATTTTTTTCTAATTCTTGTTCTAGAGAGTCAAACAATTTTGTATTTGCCATTAACTCGCTTTTTAATATCTGAAGATTTTGGCTCACGAATGACTCCCGTTGCTTGTGATAGACGATATAACATTGTTGACGTAAGCTCTGCGCATAAGCGTCCCATTCATTGTCAGCAAATGTAGGAAATAGGCTTGCAATTTCAGAGAAAAGATTTTCTACCGCGGTGATATCTGGACAGGCTTCTAGTTTCCTTATGATTGTTGCGGCTTTTTGCTGTAATATTTGTTGGATGCGTAATTTAGATGGATTTAAATACGCGGCAATCGCAATATTCATTTGCTGTTCGATATTGTTAAGGTCCAGCAGGGCCTCCATAAAAGCGCAGACCCAAAGTGCTGGGGCAAATATGTTCTCTTCAAAATATTTACATAATAAAATTTCAGAAAATTGGATTGGCAGCTGAATAGTATGATTTTTTAAAATCATAAAAATTTTAAAAATATCATTTATGACAGAGTTATCGTGCTTATTATTACTTTCAAGCAATTGATTTAGTTGTTCAGCATTAGCAGAGAATTCGTCACCTAAGTTTGTGATCGTCCAACGATAGATTAATAGATTTACGATGATAGTTAAAAAACCTTGATTCGCTTGGTCGCGTTGATTCAGTGCAGACATGGCTGCTTTGCGTTCTGTTTGCAATCCAGCATAAATAACCGCTTTATTTATTATTGAATCCAATGCGAGTTCAAATTCATCGATTGCTTTATATTTAGTGTTTGGATCAAATTTAAATTTTTCTTTTATTAATAACGTAGAGCTTGTTAGTAAGTCTGTGATTTCTGCAACAGACAGGGGCATCAAGCTTGGATCTTGTTTTTCAAGTTCAGTATGCTGAGCTTGAAAATACATTTGCTCTTTAACTAGAGCTGTTATTTCCGTTTGCATATTTTGACAATGCGCGGCATATATAGTTTGGATTGCTTGCGGAATTTTTTCCGTTTTATCTATAAAACGATTTATTTGATCTAGCACTGTTCTTAGCTTGGTTTGGAAGCCGGCTTCTATTATAGGGGACTCTTGTTTGAATCTGGAAAATTCCTCGTTTAATAAACTGCATAAATCTTCGTTATTTTTCGAATTATATTTGCCATCGAAAAAATTGAATAATATTCGAATTCCCAAATAACTCGCAGTTGCTGTTTGTGTGCCAATGATGAGAGACATGAGATTTTCTTTAACAAAACCACTTATCTTTTTTAACTGATAGAGTAAGACTCCGTGCTCAAGGAGAGAAAATTGTTTTAAGATATCTTCTACGTCTCTGGCCTTTTCAACTTTCTTTAGCGAGCCCATTAACAGCGCTAAGGAGTTGCCCAGTATCTCGAATCTTTCACGTTGTTTTTTATCCGCAGCTGGGATATGGATCATTGCAATCAATTTTTTAAAATCATCAAGATCTTGTAAAAATTCAGGAGAAATATGCATAGGTTAAACTTATTGAATTTGAATAATTCAAGTTTAACTCTGTGCAATTAAGAATTTATTAATTTGTATAAATTTTTTGATAAAACATGAGTGGACCGTTAAGGATGCGGTCCACTAATGGGGTTAGCCTGCAGCAGCTGGAGCGGGCGCACCAGTGAATCCTGCAGCACCAAAGCCACCTGGAGCAGCAGCTGGAGCACCTACATTAGCAGCAGGAGCAGCACTTATACCAGGGCGAGGGGCGGCTGGAGCAGGGACAGGAACAGCTTTAACAGCCTTTACCGCGGCAGGAGCACCAAATGCAGCGGGTGCGGCACGTACAGCTGGAGCTGCTAGAGCTATGCCTGCAGCGACTAAAAGAGCAGAAACGGCTATAAAAGCCATACTTCTTTTCATAAACACCTCTAAGATGCTTTTTGTGGAAGAAAATATGCTAGCATATAATTGATCAAAAAACAAACAGAGCAACTCAATGAGCCTAATAACCTTTTATCCAACAGTGAATTAAGTGCTTGTGGGGGATGAAAAAATTTCGTTATAGCGGCTAACTAGGTCGGATCGACGGCGACAGCCCAGCTTGATTTTAAGGCGTTCGCAATAATTATCAATTGTGCGATCTGATAGATGTAAAATGCGAGCTATCTCTTTGGAAGTAAAACCTTTACCTAAGAGGATCCAAATTTCTAATTCACGTCCACTCAAATAAGATTGTCTTAGGTTTGCATCCCGTAAAGTCAGCGTATTTTTTACAATATCCGGAAAATTATTAATTCGCATATTATCGAAATCGGTAACAAAAATTTCGTTCGAAGAAGGGATGTATATAGGGGGGATTTTATGCAGTTCGATCACTTTACATAAAGGATCAGATAAAATATTACTATATTTATCGAGTAAATTGATATTATTTAAATAAAAATTATTCGCGTTGTGAACGTGAGTGGGCGTTGCGAAATTAAACATATGGAAATAATCGCCAGTGCGATGACTGACTCCAACAAAATTACCTAAATGAAATTGTTCTGCGATACTTTTAGTTAATTGAATTTCTTTAGGGCTGTTATAAACGTGATCGAAGAAGAAGGCACCGCTCGGGATATCTTTATCAAAATCACGGTGATCGAAATCCGTGTTGTGATGTGAATTATTCATAAAAAATTCACGAAAATCCGGCATAGTACCAATCGAAATAAATTCACGGGTTTTTACATTGATTCGAAAAAAGCAAAAAAACGCAATAGGCGTGTGTTCAAACAGCTCGTTACATAAGCTTTTGACATGTTGGCAAATATTCATAGCCTGTTCGGTTTGATTTTTTCGGCTCATAGGTTAATTATTATACAGGATACGAGCTCGTTCCAAAAGCAAAGAATTGCCCGAAAATTCAATTATCTAAGTTAGGATAAAGACGTGTGAAATCATTAATTATGCTAAGTGATGTCGTCGGGAGACTGCTAATCGTGTGTGATAGTGATGGTGTCGACGATGATGCTTTCTATATTTTAGATGCGGATGCTTAATCACATGATGCGTTATTTTTGTGGAATTATGCGCTAAAACTACAGGTTTGGTCAGCGGTTTTTTACTCACATGTCGATTAACTTTAATAGTTTGTTGTTGTAGTGCCAGTTCTAGTTTTTTAACCTGTGTTACGGGAATTAAAAAATTATACTTGTGATTGGGTGCTTCTTGTAAAGAACGAATTCCCGGATTTAATTTATGAATCGTTTTAATATTTGTATTGGTTAACTTAGCAATGGAGTGCAGTGAAATAGGATGAGGGGATTGCACGCTCGTAAAATAGGGTTCATTTGCAACTGGGAAAGCATGTAAATTGTAGGTTTTAGGGTTAGATAAAATAGTCGAAATAGCTAATAATTTTGGAACATAAGCGCGAGTTTGGTGTGGTAAAGGTAACGACCAAAAATCCATGGGGCGATTATGCGCTTTATTATATTTAAGTGCTCGAGTGACGGTACCAATTCCGGAGTTATACGCTGCAAACGCCAATAACCAATTATGAAAATAATTATGTAGATATTGTAAATAATTCAAAGCTGCATTGGTTGAAGCAACGATATCACGTCTACCATCATACCAATCATTAATATGTACTCCTAATCCGCGCGCAGTTGAAGGACGTAATTGCCATAAACCAGCGGCACTCCTATTAGATGAACCCATCGGATTATAATCGCTTTCAATCATCGGTAATAAAGCAATTTCGGGTGGTAAACCACGTTTTTTTACTTCTTGGAAAATATAATATATATATGGACTAGAGTGATAGGTGAGATCATGAATTTCTTCAGGATGCCGTAAAAACCATGTTATTTGTTTACGTACAGTTTGATTATTGCTTGGGCCATGAAGATCAAATTTGCGATTAATGGCTTTCCAAATATTGCTTTCATAATTAAAAAATAAATGTGATTTATAAAAAGAATTATCCCGCGCGTACAAAATTGCATTACTCGTGGGTACGGAGAGTAAAGTCAAAAATGCAAATACAAATACATTAAATTTCAGCATTACTTTATTGAGCATCCCAGCATATTACGGATATGAGTTGGCAGGGTCAAGTTTAGCCTATGAAAATTTAGATAAATTTGTCTATAAATTGAATTAAAATTAAGGAAATTTTAGCAAAAAATCCTAAAATTTTACGATATGTCCGCAATTGACTGATTAAAAGACGAAATATAAACCGGAAAAAAAATCTCATTTTTGTAAATTTTTGCGAAAAAAAGCACGAAACTTGCCTAAATTACAGACATATCCGCAAAATAAAAGCATAATTTCAAAAAATCCACGCTGATTTGAGACTGGTTCGATGACGCGCAAAATAAATTAATAGCGCTGCGACCAAACATTGAGTGATTAACCAAGCGATACTAGTCCCTATAATGTCGTAAAAAATGCTGAGAAGAAAACCTAAAATTAAAAGTAAGCCTAACTCCAAAATGTCGATAAATAATAAAGTGTTGATATTCGAAGAATACAATAATAAATATGCGGCTGGCATAGCTATGCCGGTAATGAGTGCTGCAACGACGGAAATAATTAATACGGGATACGCTGCTATATATTCGCTACCGAACAGTCCCAAAATGGGTTTTCCGAAAATAATAATAAAAACTGTTAGTGTACCTAAAATAGCAAAAATAATGCGGTTAATCTTATTCAGCGTCTCTTGAAATGATCTAATTTCTAAAGCTGAATTAGGTTGGGTGTATAAATCGATTTTCGGCAAAATTAAAGTAACAATGCTTTGAGGTATCAATGGAAATAAGCTGCAAATAACCCACACTACCGAATACCAGCCCACGTGCGCAGGATAAGGAGTAACGGCTTTTAGAATAAATAAATCGATACAATTATTTAATGTGTAAATTATTCCGGTCAAAATAACTTTAATCGTCATTTTTTTCCATGCAGGATCGGCAATAGATCGATGTTGTACGGTATCTTGTAAAATTAATTTAAATAAAGGTGTATTATGTCGATAAATAAATAAAAAACCGAGGGCGATTAATAGTACATAAGATAGAATCAAAGTAAAAGTGATATTAATATTTGTTAGTGGCCATTGCAGAACGGAAATTAATAATACAAAGAGAATAAGCTGTAATAAATATACCAAATCATTTTGCATCAAATAATTAACAATTGGATGATTGCCACCTAAAATAAAATTTTGTAATAAAGTCATAAAAGCAGCAAAAGGTGTGACCCACAACATAAAAATATAGAGCTCATATGAGCTAAAACTTTTAGCCTCGAATATGTGTCCGAAGGACATGCTCGCGGCAAATAGCAAGGCAAGGGCAAAACATATAATAAAACTTATTCGTAAGACTCTAAAAATCCAGCGTAAAAAATTGTCGAGATGAGATTGATTTGCTAAAAAAATATAGCGTGGCATAAATTTTACGGCAGTAGTTTGGGTACCCAGCAGAAATATATTAGTGAGAATTCCCAGCACATTGAGCGCTAAAAAAAAATTGCCGTAAAACGCCGGTGTTAACTGATGAGTTAAATAACTGGTAAATAAAAATTGTAATAGATAACTTATAATACCTAAAACAAACAGTAACGATGATTGTCCATAAACAGAATTCAATCCCAATAAATTCCGCATCTGCTATCCAATATGGTAATGAGGGAGACTTATTTATTTTAGACTATCTATCGAAAAGAAGGAAACCCTATCGTAAGAAAGACTCGCACTGAACCGCAAGTATTCGTCCATTACATGCAGAAGCTGGAGCGGAACGCTTGTGGCTCAGTGGCGAGTTCCGAGTCGACGCTACTCGAAATCGAGGAACCTGTATTGAAGATATTGTACCGCGTTGTTTATTTATGTGGACCCGGGAAAACTCCGGGGTCTTTAAGCATTCCAGAGATAACTTAATCCGGCAAACCAGTCTAAAGAATGAATTTTACCAAAGATATGTTCGTCACCCGTTTTGGGTAAAACACCTGTATCAAAACATCCAAGTGCTACATAATTTAATCCTAATTCAAATATCCAATTATTTCGGATAACTTTATTTATGCCAATTCCTGCTGACCACGCAAAATTATTTTTTGTGGTGCCTACAAAGTTATATAACCAACCTGGTAATTGCGGTGCAATTTGCGTTGCACTCATTTGATTCCAGGCGGTGCCGACCCCTAAACTGATATAAGGTGTAATCCATTGCAAGGGAAAATCATAATAACTTCTAAATAATAAAGAATAAGATTGTACTTTTAATTTTTGAATACCAACCACGGAAAAAAATAAGGGGAAAAAATAATCTCGACTAAAATGTCCGCCACTATTTCCAGCGCCTTGTAGTTCAAAACGAAACGGCCAAGTATTCAAACGTGAACCGATAGCCAGTGCAAATAACGCGGGAGTAGAAGTATTATTTTCATAAACGAGATTGGGTCGGCGCGGGTTTTGAAAAGTCACATTATAAACCCATTCCGTACTCAATCCACCACGAAAACTTAGGTACGGAGAAAGATACGATGCTGATGCTGCTTGTGAGGCTAGTAAAATGATAGAACCTAATAGCGCATGTTTTATGTTCACAAAACCTCCTTGGAATATCAGTTGATCAACTTAAGTCTATTTTAATCATTTTAGATTATTATTGCTATACGCCATGGAAATTAATCGGCATTGTCCAAATCAATACTTTTCAGCATTGCATGGAAAGTCAAAACTCATAATTGGAAGTGGCTATGCCAAAAAATACAGATGAAAATAATTTTCCGTTGGTTGATCTTAAATTACTGGAATCATTCTTTGCATATACTCAAGGTCGGAAGTCGCCAGCTGTTCTGACAGCGACACCAGAATTATTAAGTTCAATACAAGATATCAATACACGACTTGAAGAATTATTACAAATCGCTAATCATTTTTCGATAATTGATTTTATGTTGGCGCAATCATTGTCCTATTTGAATTTAGAAAGCTGGTTTAATGCTTTTTTGCAAATGTTATCGAAAGTTAGCGAGCTAATGTGTGGAACCGAGGACTTTAATACCGATTGGTTAATCCCATTTTGTGAATGTATTTTCAGTAAATTAACAGATGAAAATCAACGCCAAAAAATTTATACGGCATTATCTATCATTGATAGTGTATTGGAGATTGAAGGCAAGCAACAGTTTTTGTTGACGAGTGTCTGCAGTACCATTCGAATAAAACCATGGGACATATGTATTGATCGACCACTGCAGCTTTATGAATTTATTTCCGATCAGCAGTATCCGCTATTAAAACCTTACTTATATTTAAAATTGGTTATTTACCATTTGAAAAAATTTAATACTGGTAATCAAGAAGAAATCCATCCGAACTTAATAAAAATCTGTCAAGCGTTAGAGGTATTAAATCAGACGAAAAATTATTCAGCATTATATGAACTTATGTTTGTTAATCCTTATTTTATTTTTTCTAGTTGGGAAATAAAAGAAATGCTGGATGAGTTTGCGAGATTTTGTCTATCCAAAAACTTAAATGGTAATGCGCAATTTAAAATTTTAAGCTACGTCCACAATTTATTTTTAAACTTGGAAAGAGCTCATCGAAGTCCAGGCTTGCAGCAAGAAGAAGTAGGCAGAAATCTCTATGCTGAGTTGGAAATGAGGACGGCAAGAGCCAGAATCATTTACCATAAATTGGAAAGTTTTATTAATATTTTGGTGCTTTTTAATAAAAAATTAGATAACACATGGATATTTCCAGCTCGATTGGATACGGTTTATAATATGTTAAAACAATACCGTGATTATACGCGAGAAACTGAGCTGCAATTTAATTTAAATCAGATACAGGTTCTCTATACGATTGTCAATTCGCTTACAAAAGACGAAGATCATATAGAAATACTATCCGGCTGGTATTCTGGATTTTTCGGGACATGGGATAAAAAAGAATTGAGCAGAGAATTTTGCATTAAGTACGATCAAATTTATAATAAATTATTAAATATACTGAATAGAATAAATATCAGCTCAATCGATTCAGAATTATTTAAATCTTTTTTAGATAATGTTGAGTGCGCGGAAAAACTATATGATGATTGCTTTAAAGAAGATTTATCGCTATGGCAGGGACATAAGAATTCATGACGTAAAGTCGCGGGGAAAGGGAAAACGCAACAATTTCGGCCATGATACTACGGAATTTTTATTTATGATTGTAGATGTCCTCCACGGAATAATGACGAGCGCGGTGTTTTACCGTGCTTACCGCGACTCATCTTCCTGCAGTCGCTCCGACTTCCAAACCGATACAATCTTTAAACTCTGATCATGCAGACTTTGTTTACATGTTTGCCGACGCACTTTACCGCTCGAAGTTTTTGGCAAGGAACTTTGCGAAATCAAAACAATTTTATCCGCCACTAAACCAAACTCCTGCGCTATAACTGCTTGAATCGCGTTAAAAATTATCTTAAAGTCTCGGGCATGCCGATGCACTTCTTGAATAATCGTTAAATATTCGTAACCTTCATGATTTTCTCCTAATGCTGCAGTTCCATGTAAAATTAAATTGGCATGTGCATATTGCACGATATTCTCGATATCTTGCGGGTAATAATTTTTTCCATAAATAATAATGACGTCTTTAATGCGACCTGTGATATATAAATTGTTATCTTCATCCACAAATCCAAGATCACCAGTTTTTAGATAATTGGTTTCATTATCATTCGCGAGATGTGCATGATAGAGCGTTAAGTTCAGTTCGGGTTTTTTCCAGTATCCCAGAGTAATGCTGGGTCCACTTAACCATATCTCACCTATTTCTAGTGGTTGAACCTCAATATTTGAAGTGATATTTACAATTTTTAAATCAAAACCTTTAACCGGTGTGCCACAACTCACTAGTTGTAATCGTCGGTCTTGGTCTGGCGGCATTTGAATTCTATTTTTATTAATTAAAGTTTCTTTATGCACCGATAATATTTTATTTTTCTCGGCCCAATTTTTTGCGGAGACAAACAGAGTTGCTTCAGCAAGACCATAACTAGGATAAATAGCATCGGGATTTAGTCCATATTTTTCAAAAGTTGTTATAAAATTTTTAATAGAGGCAGCACGCACAGGCTCGCTACCATTAACCATCACCTTTATACAACTTAAGTCCAAATCGATAGTGGGTTGTTTTTCAATTTCATTGACACACATATCAAGCGCAAAGTTCGGGATGGCAGTGAGGTTGGCTCGATATTCATTTATTACTTTTAGCCAAAATAAAGGTTCGTGAATAAATTTTTTCGGAGAAAACAAAATGGTATGATAATGTGCGTACAGTGGTGATAAAATTCCGCCAATTAAACCCATATCATGAAAAGGAGGAATCCAGAAGCATCCATATTCGATAATGCCTTTTCGGTAAAATTTTGATTGGATTGCTTGACAATTTGCAATTAGATTTCGATGTGAAACCATTACGCCTTTTGGACTTGCAGTAGAACCGGAAGTATATTGTAAAAAAGCAATGTCATTAGGACTGCGTTGTAATAATTTAAAATTTTTATCAGGTGAGACAGCGTCGACTTCGATTTTTTTAATATCTGGTAAATTCTCAGTTTTCATAGATGAATTTATTAATGCAACTTTTGCTTGTGCATCTTTATAAATAGCTTCTACACGATAATCAATTTTATTTCGTGGTGGTGGATATAAAGGAACTGCAATGCAGCCCGCATAAAAGCAGCCAAAATAACTGGCAATATAATCGAGGCCTGGTGGCAATAAAATTAATACTCTATCATTAGGTAAAGTTGTTTTTCTTAATTCTGCAGCAATATTTCGGGCGTGAATATCTAAATCCTGGTACGACCAGGTTTGTAGTTGATCATCATCGATAAAACTGATAATAGGTTTCTGTTCAGATTTTCGTTGCTGTAGAAGATCAATAAAAGTTTCAAATTGTGTCATTAGGATAGTATTTTTTTATTGGGTCATATAAATATAGTAAATTTGAAATCCTTTTAACGGCGCTAATCTATTGAAAAAGTATTAAATCTATAGCGTGGCGGTGCTCGAATGTTTGTGATAACCTAGCTCCCCATATCGTTCTATTGGAGTTTTTTGCATGAGCGTTTCTCAAATCATTGCCACTGAGTTAAGTATTAATCTTCGTCAAGTAGAGTCAGTTACCCAGTTATTGCAGGAAGGTGCGACGGTACCGTTTATTGCACGTTACCGCAAAGAGGTGACAGGGGGTTTAACGGATACGCAATTGCGACAATTAGTTGAACGACTGACTTATTTAAATGAACTAGAAGATCGTCGTGGCACGATTTTGAAATCGATTGAAGAGCAGGGACAATTAACTCCTGAATTAAAAAAATTAATAGAAACAGCAGAGAGTAAAAATCGTTTAGAAGATTTGTATTTACCCTATAAACCAAAACGACGGACGAAAGCACAGATTGCTAAAGAAGCCGGGCTTGAGCCATTAGCCTTAAATTTATTAGAAAATCCGACGTTAACGCCTGAAAAAGAAGCAGAAAAATATATCGATAACGAAAAAAATGTCAATGATATCGATACAGCTTTAGAAGGTGCGCGCCATATTTTAATGGAAACGTTTGCCGAAAATGCCGCAATACTTGCCGCATTACGCGAGTATTTTTGGGCGCAAGGTATTATTTCCAGTACGGTTGCGAGCGGTAAAGAAAAAGAAGGTATTAAATTTTCTGATTATTTTAATTTTTCTGAAAATATTAAAACTATTCCTTCACATCGCTTACTGGCGTTAGTGCGTGGTCGTAAAATGGAAATATTGCAATTACATATTCATTTTAGCGATCCCGCACAAGATGAATTTTGTTTAAAAACAATTGCAAAAGAATATAATATCGAAAATAAAAATCGTGCAGCGGATAAATGGCTATGGCAAGCAGTTGAGCGGGCTTGGAAAATTAAATTGCATACCAAGCTCGAAGTCGAATTTATGTCAGAATTAAAAGAACGCGCTGATGAAGATGCCATTCATGTTTTTCGTGATAATTTAGCGAATTTACTAATGATGGCCCCGGCAGGGAATCGTGTCGTTTTAGGCTTAGACCCAGGATTAAGAACAGGTGTTAAAGTCGTTGTGGTGGATGGTACTGGAAAATTACTCGAATATTTTACGATATTTCCGCATGTGCCACGCAAGGAGTGGGATAAATCAATTGCGATTTTAGCAGCATTATGTAAAAAGCATCAGGTTGAATTAATCAGTATTGGTAATGGCACGGCTTCGCGTGAAACGGATCAGTTAGTTGCAGAAGTTATGCAACAATTTCCCGAACTTAATTTAACTAAAATCGTGGTCTCTGAAGCGGGTGCATCAGTTTATTCCGCTTCGGAATTAGCGGCGCATGAATTCCCAGATTTAGATGTTTCGTATCGCGGTGCGGTGTCTATTGCGCGTCGCTTACAAGATCCATTAGCAGAGCTAGTAAAAATCGATCCGAAATCCATTGGCGTGGGTCAATATCAACACGACGTAAATCAAACTAAATTAGGTCGTACTTTATCGGCAGTTGTTGAAGATTGCGTAAATGCCGTAGGTGCGGATATTAATACTGCATCGGTGCCATTGTTAACAAGTATTTCGGGATTAAACGAAACTATCGCAAAGAATATTGTGAATTATCGTGATGAACATGGCCGCTTTAAAAATCGTAACGAAATTAAAAATGTCCCGCGTTTGGGTGCCAAAACATTCGAGCAAGCAGTGGGTTTTTTACGCATAATGGGTGGTGATAATCCCTTAGATGCTTCCTCGGTCCATCCAGAAAGTTATCCGGTGGTAGATCAGATTATAAAATCCGTTGGCAAACCAATCCAAAATTTAATGGGAAATATCGAAGTATTAAATGCGATTAATCCAAAACAATTTATCAGCGAACATTTTGGCTTGCCTACAATTAAAGATATTTTAACTGAACTGCACAAACCTGGGCGCGATCCGCGACCGGAATTTAAAACAGCCAAATTTGAAGAGGGCATTAATCAAGTTAAAGATTTAAAACCTGGCATGCAATTAGAAGGTACAGTTACAAATGTAGCAAATTTCGGTGCTTTTGTGGATATCGGTGTCCATCAAGATGGGTTAGTGCATATTTCTGAAATTGCCAATCATTTTGTGAGTGATATTCATAAAGCCATTAAAGTCGGTGAGATTGTTAAAGTCAGTGTGTTAAAAGTGGATTTGGAACGTAATCGAATTCATCTTTCGATGAAAACGGATAATCAGCAAACCAGATCACAACCGAAAAAACTGGTTAAGAAAACTGTGATGGAGCCGCAATCTGATTTGGCTGACAAATTGAAAAAAGCTTTAGGTAAAGAATAATAGGGTTGAGATGATGCATCGGTGATTATGATATTTATCAAAGATTCATTTTCACTCTCGCGTTACAATTTTTTATGGATGATTGAACGATAGGGAATATCAAAATTGTAATAATAGGAGGGAAATTATGGCTAGTACTGTATCTGAAGTGAGTGAAAAAACAAAAGACAACGTGGATCACGCGGTAGACCAAGGTGCAGCAGCTTTAAATAAAGGTGCTGATAAGATGCAAGATTTTGCTGTCAGTGCGCTCAATTATATTAATAAAAGCGTTAAAAGCAAGCCGATGACTTCTATCTTGTTGAGTGCATTAGCGGGTGTATTTTTAACGTTGTGTTGTCGAAAAACTGAATAATCATTTCCCTCACTAAAGAAAATCGTCTTGGTTATTAATTTAATCGAGGCGATTTTTTTGTTTTTTGCAACTTGCCTGCCTTTCTTATTATCTGAGCGCACCTAGTCCGTCATTCTACCGAAGAAGTCGCCTTAAAAAATAGCGAAATAATTCTCGTAGCGCCGTTACGTCAAAAATATTCTCTTGCTCTGATAGAATTAAATAACTCATAGCTACTAGTTATTTTTGTAGTAATTTGATGAATATAATTAATCATGTTATTCTGAATTTATGTTACAAAATAATCCTTACGCAATTTCATTATTATTTAAGGAGTTTGTTTATGAAGTCAGTACCGAATATTTTTTCAGTCTCCCTGCAAAAAACAATTAAATCCGCTACACTTTCTGTAACTACTCTGTTGGCAACGCATTCAATATTCAAATCCCATCAAACACATCCTAATTTAGAGACACATCAAACGAGCAACATCAAGAGTGATCCACTATTTTATTTAGCGGCTTTTGATTAGTCTTTTTTCCTATAACCCATTGATTTTCATATTTTGGGCAGCTCAAAAGGGTGCGGCCGCCTTACCTACCTGGTTATTTTGTGCTAAATTAGCCGAAAAAATAGCCGTGTGGGTTGAGTATGTTATATAGTGCATTTGCCATTTTCACCTTACCTTTATTTGCGTTTTTAGGTCCTGTAGGTACGATGGGGCTTTATGCGGTTATTTACGCACTTTTAATGCTATGGTCCTCTCTAAGAGCTAAAAATCCACTGCTATTATTGAGTTTAATTATTTCTGCTGGTGGTTGTTTTGTTTTTATGCTTTATTGGTATATCTGTGCAGGAACTATGATTGGCGCCACGGCTGCCATCTTAACATTGGCTTTCATTCCCATTAATGCGCTCGCAGTGGGTGTATTCACCTTTTTTGTTGCATGGATTATGCTGAATGGAATCAATTCATTAATTAAGCGATGGAAAACATGCAAAAACCGCAATTAATATTAGCCTCTACGTCGCAAGCGCGAAAAACTTTATTAGAACGCTTTAAAATTCCTTTTATATGTCGAGACCCCAATGTCGATGAAACAACGCTAGATCAAGAAACCCCTGACAAATTAGTTTTACGTCTCGCGAAAGAAAAAGCTTTTACGGTGCGTGACGAAAATGCATTGGTGATTGGCGCAGATCAAGTGGGTATAATTGATAATTGTATTTTGGGTAAACCATTAACGCATGAAAATGCAGTAAAACAGCTTCTGCTTTTGAGCGGAAAAACCATGCATTTTTTAATTGGGCTATGTGTATTAGACACGCGAAATCAAGAATATGAGGTCGCTTTGGAACGCGTCGATGTAGTGATGCGCACTTTTACAAGAGAAACAATAGAACGCTATTTACAAAAAGAATCTGTGCTGAATTGTGCTGGGAGTTTAAAAGTTGAAGGTTTAGGGATTGCCCTGTTGGACAGCATTCAATGTGACGATTATACGGCTTTAATTGGATTGCCGCTCATGCGTTTGAGTAAAATGTTAGAGAACAGAGGATTTTACATTGTTTAAGCTGACGCGAACTGTGAGTATTTCTGAGCGTGAAATTGAGCTCACGACTATCAGAGCGCAAGGTCCTGGTGGGCAGCATGTCAATAAATCCGAAACAGCGATCCATCTACGTTTTGATGTTTTAAAATCTTCGTTGCCGGAAAATTATAAAACCCGATTAATGCAAGTGAATGATTATCTTATTTCGCAAGCTGGAATTATTATCATCAAAGCGCAAAAATATCGTAGCCAAGAAAAAAATCGACAAGATGCGCTAGATCGATTACGGATATTTATTTTAAAAAACATACATGTCGCTAAAAAACGTCGTGCTACGAAACCCTCCAAAGGTGCTATTGAAAAACGTTTAAAGAAAAAAATTCGTCAGGCAGGTACTAAAAAAATGCGGAGAAAACCGGATCTCAATGATTAATAGCCCGGATCGTTGATCCGGGATATTTTTATTTATTTTCCTGGATCTGTCGATCCAGGCTACTTATTGTCCTTGACCCCTTGCGTCTGTAGAAAGTATTATGATTTTATGTACCCATTTATCGCAAGGATGTGTTCATGGACGAGACCCCCTATAATCCCTGGCCTTTGTTCGATTATCCCAAATTTCAATCTACCGGATATTTGCTCCATATGGCCATGCAGCTCATCGGCAAATTAAAATTAGCTACTCCCTTTGAACCACACTGGGCTAATGTTCCCATTTGGTTAACCACACGAGGACTTACTACGGGTATCATTCCGTATGAGCGCGGAGCATACAGTATTAATATCGATTTAATCGATCATTCCATTAAAATCACTACTCAAAGTGGCCAGTATTATGATTTTAAATTGCATCAAATGTCCGTCGCGCAATTTGCCGATAATTTATTATCGATTTTACGCGTTTTGAATATTAATATTCCGATTAATCCGATGCCACAAGAAATTCCTAATCCAATCGCTTTTGATAAAGATCTCGAGCAACGATATTACGATGAAGATTTAGCGAATGTATGGTGGCGAATATTATTGAGTACTTATTGTGTGCTGCGACAATATCGGGCGCATTTCGATGGTGAAAATCCGGGTATCGGTTTAATGTGGGGGACATTTGATTTGCGCGATGCGCGTTATAATGGTGTAGCTGTGCCGACTACGGGAATTAATGCGGGTTATATTCGCCGTAATGCCATGAATGAGGGTCAAGTCGAAGCGGGTTGGTGGGCAGGTAGTGAAGCTTATCCGCAGCCGGCTTTTTTTTCATTTACTTATCCGCAACCAGCGGGTATCGAAAATGCGAAGATTCAACCCGCTTATGCACGTTGGGATGCCAAAATGGCAGTTTTTATTTTGGATTACGCGGATTTGCTAAAATCACCTCATCCAGAACAAGATTTATTAGATTTTTTTAATTCAACCTATCGCGTAGGGACCGAATTAGCCGGATGGGATTCGCGATTCTTAACATCCGGAAAACCTATTTAATTTTCTGCTAATAAATCTCTAATTTAAGAATTATCGGTCTGAGCATTTTAAGCGTATTTATTTGATATTGCCCATTCTAGTCGGTATTTTATATCTAGCTAAATAATAGATATTTAATCGGGAGTTCAGGATGTTTGGATTATCAACCACTGTAAAAAAAAATCTGGAAGATATATTTAAAGAATTAACTGCGGCAAGGACATGGACTAAAAATCGACTTATTCAAGCGTTGCATGACAACAAAAAAAACGCGCCTCATTTAAATTCGTCACTATTAGAAGAAGAATATGCGAACTGTAACGACCCGAACTTGAAAAAATACACCCAAATTTTCATGGACGAATTAAATAAATTAACTCAGGAATTAAGCTTGCTCCCAGCAAATGATATTGAAAGCGCCCAACAAAGATGGCAAATTAAAATCCGCATAGTTATGCTTTGGAGAAGTTTGGATTATTGGAAAGATCCGCTGGAAGAATATTTGGCTGATTACACGTGCGAAGTAAAACGCGAACTCTGTTGGCCAAGTGAAAAAACAACTGAGGATTATTTAAAGGCAGTGAAAAGCATGCATACGCTAATTACTTATCATTATAGTTTAGATCAGCCTGATACAGATGAAATAATTAAGCAACTTATAACTCACCACACCAATATTGATCGTGATACTAAAAACTTTACTCGTAAATTAGCGATAGGAACATTTATCATACTTACATTACTATTTTTACTTCCCATTTTAGTGGTTGCCGGTTCCAGCATATTAAGCGCAATAACATTGCTGGCGATGGTCGTTGTCCTTTGTGGCATTATCAGTTTGGGTATTGACGAAGGTGGTCATCGCCCGTCGGCAAGTAAAGTGGCCTGCCTTACAATTATAAAACACATCGATCCGGATTTTAAAATCGAAAGACCTGCGGATAATAGTTATAGCTTTTTTGGTAGCTTGAAGTCGCTGTTTACCTCGTGTGTTGTAGAGGAAGACGAACAGCGCCAGTCTTTAACATCGTAAGTTATTGCTTTATTTGTGAAAAAAACTTAAATCGTTAATCCCGGAACATTCTGCTATCATAGCTTTTTTTATTTTCTGAGCACAACTATGGGAAGTTTTCTCGATAATCTATTAGCGGGTTTCACCCAATTAGAAACGGGCATGCCGATTATGGCGTTGTTAGTGGCATCCCTTTGGTTGCTACAATGTTTAAATTGGATGATGCGCTATAAATTAAATATGCTGGGAATTTATCCGCGACATCCGTTTGGATTAATTGGCATTGCATTTTCTCCGCTATTACATCAAGACTTTCGGCATTTATTCTTAAATTCGATACCATTATTTATTTTACTGAGTTTTATTTTTGTGTATGGTCCGCAAACTTTAATTCAATTAACTATTGTCATTGTTTTATTATCGGGCTTGGGTATTTGGTTTTTTGGTCGGCGCGGAATTCACATTGGCGCCAGTGCATTGGTGATGGGATATTTTGGTTTTATATTGGCAGTTGCGATCAAGACGCAAAATCCACTTGCTATTATTATTGCTGTTGTTTGTCTGTTTTATTTGGGAAGCTTGATCGGGAGCTTATTCCCCACTCGCGATCGTACTTCGTGGGAAGGACATCTCGCAGGATTTTTGGCAGGCATTGCCTATGTATTTTTTTAATGAACTGAAATACCTATTCCAAAGTTACAAAAGCCTTCTAATTCTTCGTGAGTTTTTTCATAGAAAGTATGCACGCGTCTATCTCGAAAGAATGGTATGTTTGAGCCAGTAAATATGGCATACCATGGTTTTACTAATCTTTCCTGGAGAAAACCTTGTGCTTGATTCGCTATATCAAATATGTCACATTTTTTAGAGTTTTCCTGGTCAAGTCGCGATAATAAATTTTTTAAATTCATATATCCCGTGGGTGTGTTTGGTGAAAATAGACCGCAAAAATAAAACTTTTCTTTGGGTTTAAAAGCTAAAACGGTTTTTTTTAATTCTAAAAGATATCGCCTACAAGCCTCAGCTTGAGCTTCATCATTATTAAAAGCAGAAATTTCATTAAACGTGGTTTCTATTTTATGTTGTAACGAGTTGTCGCCCATTCCAAGTGATGTAAATTTTAACTTTTTGTGAGATAAAAATTCTTGATATCTTTGATTACACGTTTCGACTTGTTTGAAAATTTCTGTGCGTTGTGAAAATTTGCTCGTTTGATTAAGCGACGTTGCATGATTTTTAAGTTCATCACAAATGGACGTTAAATACATTTCTTCAAAATTAATATATACAAATTGATGAACCGCGTTTTCAGAGATTGCAGAAGGATAAAGTTTTTTATCTATGAGTAATCGATCATGAATTTTTTCTTTAAGCTTCTCTATACATTCCAAGTTAAGCAAATTATATTTGAAAAATTTTTGAAATTCATCGTGCATTACTTCACGATATGTTTTATAAAACTCTAAAACAGGTACAAGATCGGGCCCTAATAGACGAGATAGTTTTCTTGAGAATTTTCCGCCAATCTCGGTATAATCAAGCTTTCTTAGATAATCAGTATTAAAAATGGGATCTTTTAATATTTTTGCAAAGTGATTTTTAACCATGATGATATTGGCGTGACATTCATTATAGTCAGTAATGTGACGAAAAACTTGGGTATAATTATGTGAGGGTGACGCCGAAATATAGTCTGAAACCTTAAGTGCCTCGAAAGCCTTAGAATTTAATTGAGTGAGTATTACGATTTCTTGATCTGAGAAAGGGACTTCTGCAACATCAGATAAGTTATCATTTCGAAGCCACTTACAAAAGCTTATATATTGAAGGACTGCGAGATATTGTTTTGCTAAATGTGGCTCTTGCTGCTCAAGTTCATCTTGTTCTATTTCAGTTAAAATTTCTGCGCATGCGAGTGTGCCAATAATATCAGTGTCCAAAATTTTGAAAGAGTTAATGATTGCTTCTGCACCTTCTTTGGCAGAGAGACCTTGTACTGATGGCATTGAAGATAGCATTACACTTTCCTAGTTTTGCTTTTTTAAATATTCAAACTTAACCTCAAACTGAAGTCAATGACGGGGTCCTGAGCCTTAGTAGCCTGGATCGTGGATCCGGGTAACAGCAAGCAAGTCCGAACTCACGTTATTTTACTATAAATCAGGATCAATGCTATTATCATAAAGTGATTCTGCCAAAACAAGGATGCCTGGGTGAGAATTCCTATCAAACGAGATGGTGCTCTGATATTTTTTTTCGTCTTCCTAGGCGTTCTGCTCGTGACTTTATTGGTGTGTTTGCTCATTCTAAGACACATTGCGACCTTGCAAATTCAAAGCGCAAATGAGCGCTATGAATCCTACCAGTTAGCCACTGAATTGCGTCAAAGCTCGGATGATTTGTCTAAGATGGTCCGCATGTATGTAAGTACGGGGAATACGAAATATCGCGATTTTTTCTATGAAATTTTGTCTATTCGAGCCGGAACTTCCAAGCGGCCGCAAAATTATCATCAAATTTATTGGGATCTCGTACTCGATCCGAATAAGCGACCGCGGCCGTTCGAAAAAGCCAAGTCTTTAATGCAGCAAATGATCGATCATGGATTTACTTTAAAAGAATTTGCTTTGTTGAAAGAAGCGGAAGATCGCAGTAATGCATTAGCGCGCATGGAAGTGCGGGCGATTAATGCCATGCAAGGAAAATTCGATAATGGTTCTGGGCAATATACTGTGACGGGAAAACCCGACTCTGAGCTCGCAAAACGTTTAGTGTTTAGCGATGAATATATGCAACAAAAAGCGTCCATCATGACGCCCATTCAACAATTTTTTCAGAGTGTTGAAGAACGTACGCATAATACGAACCAGATTTTTAATCGACGCATGTTGCTTGTCATTGTTTTCGCAATTATTTTAGCGGTATTATCGACGTTAGTCATGATTATTTCTTTAATTAAAGCACTAAGAACTTTGTCTAAGGCTACTCAAGAAAATGAATTATTGCTATTAAATATTTTACCGGGACCCATAGCCGATCGTTTGAAACTGGGCGAAGAGCAAATTGCGGATGAATATCCGCAAGCCAGCGTGTTATTCGCAGATATTGTCGGATTTACCGAGATGACTTTTGAAATCGGCGTGCAGAAAATGGTGCGTATCTTAAATCAATTATTTGAATTATTCGATAATTTAACTGAAAAATACAAAGTCGAAAAAGTAAAAACGATTGGTGATAATTACATGGCAGTTTCCGGTGTGCCTGTGCAAACCACAGAGCATGCTATTCGATTAGCAGATTATGCGTTAGCTATTCGTGAGACATTAATAGAATTTAATAAGAAAAATAATTTAGATCTAAAAATGCGGATGGGTATGACCTATGGAGCGGTAATTGCTGGTGTTATCGGTCACAAAAAATTTATTTATGATATTTGGGGTGATGTGGTTAATACCGCTAGTCGCATGGAATCAACTTCAATACCGGGTCGAATTCAAATTACTGAAAAAATGGCTTTGATGCTCGAAGATCTTTTTATTGTTGAAAAACGTGAGGAAATTGAAGTAAAAGGAATTGGACGCATGCAAACTTACTTTCTGTTGGAGAGAAGAGCTTCGCGTCCACGTAAAGAAGAACCCGATGAAAAGAAAAGTTCATCTTAGATTTTTTTAACGTAAAGGCGTGAAGCGAAGATAGTTTTAAAACAATATTTTCTTATTTGAAAGAATTATTAATTTACATATTTATCTATTTTGAATCCCGACATAGATTTCAGCATCTTTCTCTTTCGAGCGGACGGCCTCGGTGGGATGACAGCTCCGTGCTAGGACTCAGCGCCTAAACCCGTCATACTTCTGCGAGGCCGTCTATATTATAATAATCATTCACGGCCGAGACAGAAGTATCTAAATTGAGATTTAAAGAAATATGCATTCACAATCCATACCGCAGCCAAATCGGCAGCATAATCTTTAAATCACGCATAAATTTAAATAAGCCTACGCTTAATTCAACATTGCCATTCGGATCAATAAATTTTTTCGGGAATCCGATTCCGGCGCCAAATAATCCCGGCGCGATAATGCCATTAGTGGTATCGTACTGTCTAAAATCAATATTTGCTGCTAAGGGTAAATGTTGGGTAAAGCCAATCGCATAAATCACTTTATTGCATAAGCATAGATAATTCTCAATGTTACTATCGTTTGCAATATAACGCTCAACTTTAGGATGTGTGCGCTTGGATAAATTATGCCGAACCCATTCAGCAGTTTCACCTTTTAATCCCGTATCATCATATAAAATCCAGCCATCCATTTGTAAAGCGTAACGAATAGGAGTTAAATAAAAATTCACAACCTTTTTGACACCAAACTCGAGTAGATTGCGGATAATAATCATGGCAGAGTGAGAAGAACCAAAAACAGCGACGCTATCGTCAGGCTTAACTGAATTATTTAATTTTTCTGGATCTAAGGCCGTGGTTAATTTAATTTCTTCTAACTGTGAATAATTGAGAGATTTTGGACTGGCACCTGTAGCTAAAATAATTTTTTGCGTTTGAAATACTTGCTTACCAATCTCTAGATTCCAAAAACCATCGTTTGCAAATAAACGAGTGACTAAACCTTTCTGCGTTTTCACGTGTTTGCTCAACTGTTCGGTGACCCATTTAAGTGGCTGCACGATATTATTCAAAACAGTTGTCTGATTAACATCTAGTTTGTCCAGCTCAAATGGCTGAGGGTGATTTTCATATTTAAATGCTTTAATTCCATTGAGAAATTGTAAAAATAATTTGACCGACGTATTACTGCTCACGTTTTTCCAATAGCGCCCCAAATCACCGGCCCCAAAATAGCGATCTACCCACAAAATTTCTTGAGGTTTAACACCGTGATCGATTAAGAGGCCTACAGCAGCAATGCCAGCGGGACCAGCACCAATGACTGTCCAGGCAAACGGGTTATTCGTGGTCATAAAAAGCCTTTTGTAATATAAATTAGATGAGTTGGACTAAATTAAATTCAGAAAATCACCTTACGATAATTATGCTTTTTTGTAAATACAATAGGGAAAAAATAGGGTCACTCATGACTTGTCTCCAATTGCAGATTATGCCAAAATTTGTCTACTTCATAATGGGGTTTAGACTATGTTGAGCGATAAAAATCAAGATATTCTTTTAGTTGCTAAACAAATTTGGCAAACACCCAAAATTGAAATTCTGGAAATAAATTCAGTCGGCAATGGATCATTTGGAGAGCCCGATGGTGGTGGTAGACACCTTCCGTTGGGATAATTTTAATGTCACTTATTTTTGGTAAATTTGATTTACAAATTCGATCCCTCCAAATCGATTCGCTCCAATATCAAAATTCCTATATTCATTTTCAAATTTTACAAAAAAAATCTGAGGCATTATATTTTGATGTTGATGCAAATTTAGCGGTGATTGCCGATGCTAGAATCATCAATCGAACCCAGCTTATAAAAATGCTCCATTTAAAAGACAATACGATTACAGATTGCCAATTGCTTTTACATGGTTATAAAAAATGGCAAGCCCATTGTGTTAAGCATATAGTAGGGAATTTTGCATTTGCGATTTGGGATGCGAATGAAAAAAATCTTTTTATTGCGCGTGATCCGTTGGGTCAGCGATCACTTTTTTATACGATAGGAAAAGATGGAACTTTTTATTTTTCAAATTTAGCACGACCATTATTCGATTTTGCGTCGACTCTCAAATTAAATAAATTTAAAATTGCTGATTATTTAGCAGTATTTCCGCTTAATGAAGATAGCTATTTTTCTGCTATTAAAACTTTACCTGCCGCGCATCATTTAATATTAACGCCAGAAAATACAAAACCTAAAATTCAACGATATTGGTCGGCGGCTGAGATTGCCGCAGATCGCTTTCCATTGATTCATTCCGAGGCGTTATACGCAGAATTTCGCGAATTATTTAAAACCGTCATCGGAGATACATTAAGTTTATCCGATTCGATGGTATGTCAACTGAGTGGAGGCTTAGATTCTTCTGCAGTGACTGGTATGGCAGCACATCTTTTGCCAAATAAAATAATCCCTGCATTTGGACATATTCCATCGGTTAAGTCTTCGATTAAATCACGTTGGAATGCAACTTACGATGACACGCATTTTATGCGCGCTGTTGCTGAGAAATATTCTAATATTGAACTGCATTTAATTCAGAGTAATAATTGCTTATTTTCGGATAGCCATGAAATTCATCATTATGCAGGATATCCACTATCGTTTCCGTGCAATTTTTTATGGATTAAGCGCTGTGTCGAGCTTGCGCGAAGCATGAATAAAAATATTATTTTAACCGGGGAAGCAGGAAATTATACATTATCTTGGGAAGGAATTAGGTCATTTAAAAAAACGAGGAATTTTAAAAATAATTTACTCATACGCTGGTTAAGAAATTTTAAAAGACCGTGGTCATTTATTTCAGCGATATCTGATTCTTTGGCAACAGAAACCCAATTACTTGGGCGATTTAAGCGCTTAAATCAAAATAATGATTTGCAGGATCCCAGAATTAAAATTTTTGATTTTCATTTTGATCGTGATTGGAGTGCTATTACAACCGTAATTCGTTTGCTTTATGGTGTCGAATTTATTGATCCCACGGCAGATTTGCGTATTGTCAATTTTTGTTTACGTTCACCGGTAGGCATTTTTCGTGATGACCAGCAAACACGCTCTTTGGTACGTAAAAGTCTGGGTACTTTGATGCCCCATTGTGTACGCGAGCGGACCACGCGAGGTCTACAGTGCGCCGACTGGTATCACAAAATTGACAGTCAAAAAGAGTTAATTCGTGATTTGTTAGCTTCATGGCGATTCACACCTGTCGCAGATTATATCCAGGTCGATTATTTATTAAGAAAGCTTAAGCACTGGAATTATAGAATTATTGCAAATAGTGAAGGAAAAAAATATTTATATTACAAGGATGAGTATCGCTTTAAATTGCTGCGTTCGATAGAAATGGGATTATTCATACAACAGTATCTGAAAAATTAAAGCAGCATTATTTTATTTCCGCTGTCTAATCTTCTTCATTCTCATTAAAGTCCACTATACAATAGTTTTTTTAAATTCTAGTTGATGTAAATGACTGAAACATCGCAACAAAAAACGGATTCCGACCCTAATCTGGTTTGCTTTGGCACTGACGATGCTTGCATTAGAGAATCGAGTGCGCTGCAGCGAATAACTCGGATTGCGAATGGATTATGCTATGCCTTTTTTGGCTTTTCGTGGTTAGCCTTTTATTTTCCTTCCACGGTTTTTCATCCGGTATTATCCATTAGTTTTGGTTTTCAATTTGCGGGCTGTTTGGTGTGGGGAATTGGCACCCTGTTGCAATTAATATGCGATAAACGAAGTTCAAAACCACTCAGCGAGGCCGAAAGAAAATTATTAGTGCATGAAAATATTTCGGCTTGGATCAGCGTTGTGGGTGGACTCAGTATTATTTTGGCTATGGTTATTCCGTTTGTTGGACAGCTTGCCTTACTAGCAGGTGTGTTGTTATATGTTGTCAGCAATTTAATTTTTTTGGATGTGGAAAATAAACGGGTTAATTTACCGATGCCTGCTGGTTATAATATTTTGCAACAACAGCTTTTAAAAAAACAGCGGATTGCTTATCGAAACGCCATTATTTTTATCACCTGCGTTAGTTTATTTTTTGCGGGTGTTGTGGTATCCAGTATGATTTTTCCGCCTGCAATCAGTTTATTTGGTTTGATATTAATTCACGCCTATCCTTTACAAAGTCTAGTTATTCTATTATTGCGAACGGCGGCCATCGGATTTTTAATGCAAAATACTTATTATTCTATACAATTAACCAATCAATCTAATCAGATAAAACCATTAGCAAGTCGGAAACCTTGGTATAGTTTTATGACTTCTAAAAATTCATCCCGCGAGTTGTCGGCGGTAGTAATCCCGAGTCCCTCGATTTAATTTTTTTTGCGCCATTTTTTGTAAAATATCGGTATGAGCGAAAGTAAAGCGAGGCCTAATAGTGGAATGAGAAAAGGCGGAGTGAAAATAATATTGAAATTTGGCGCTTGATTAGTTTTAAATAGCGAATTTAAGCTGTGTCCCAGCATCACGTAAATCAATGAACCAGGAATTAATCCAACTAATGTCGCTAAAATAAATGTACGCGGTGGAATCGCCAGCAGGCCGGCTATAATATTAATGACCCAATACGGAAATATGGGTATGAGACGTAATACGAGCAGATAATTAAAAGCATTCATCTTAAATCCGTTTTCCATTTTAGCCAACCAACGGTCGCCTTTTTTCACGAGCCAGCGTCCCATGCTGCTGCGAATGACGAGATAAAATATTGTCGATCCGATTGTCATACTCAAAACGACATATATAGTAGCAATAGGCCCGAATAAATACCCACCCACCAAGGATAATCCAATAGTAAATGGAAATGCGAGAATGGTGGCTAGTATGTAAATGCCGATATAGGAAAGTGTAGTTAGTCCGGTGTGATGCTTTGCCCAATAGTGCAATTGGATATGATATTTTTTGAGGGTCGCGTAATTTAAATAATGATATACGCGAAAATAAAAAAAACAGAAGATGGCTACGAGAAATAAAACTAACCAAAACCAACGTAATATCACCCAGAAGTGTGTCCGCATAGAGTTCCTTGTCAAATCCATTTGAGATCGTTCTTCAGTTTACAAAATATTTATAATTTTGCCAAATTTTCTAGAGAAATCCTGTCATCGTACAAACAGACTCGCGTTCCTGCTTTGACTACGTTGGCGATGTGAGGCAGTAGATTGGATCGAAGATTCGAGATCATTAATGGATCTGTTAATTTTAATCCCTCATCATCAGTATATAAGTAATCATGATCCAGTAAATACTTCACGGCATTTTGTGTGGTAGACAAAGGCAAGCGTGTTGCATCTAAAAATCTTTTACTATTAGGTTCGTCAATCCCATTTAACAAGGCCAGTGTGATTAATACTTTCATTTGATTAGTATTAAGATGTTCTAGGTCAGCAATAATTTTACTTTGATTTTAATTTAATGCGGTAGACCAAGATTTTTGTAAATCAGATTGGGCCTGCGATTCCCATAATTTATCGCACAATAAATTGAAATAAGAGGGATGCAATTCGGTGATAGCCACGATATGTGTAGCGATATCATCGGTTAATTTCTTTTTTCATTTTCGTTGCGCGGCAACTTGTAGGTGTTTTTTGTAATGATGACTTTACAGGCGTAAGGATCCACCTAAATCTTATGACGTATTTCTCGAAGATCGGCAGAAAGGGAGTTCAGTGCTTTGCCTCTTTCGGATGTATGGGAAAAGAGAGAACTCGGTGAAAAATAACGGGTAGAGGGTAACAATATGCAACCGCCAATGATAAAAGGTGCAATAATAGGTGTGGTTATACCGACGAAACATAATACAAAGCCGGTTACGAGCAGTAAACAACTGACAATGGCGAGCCAACTTCCAATTTGTGATAAAAGTAGATGATGATCGAGGTTATTTGAAATGTGTTGAATTTGCTTGGTTAATACATTTAATTTTTCAATATTTTCTGGAGTTCTATGGGTTAATGCACGCTCAAGATACAAAGCCGCTCGAACGGAAATGATTTTTTGTTCTGTCGAAAGCAATTGATCAGTATTACCGATAATTCCATAAATTAAAACTATGATGGAATGTTCATAAGAAAATAAATTTTGTTCGATATCTTGTTTTGCTCTGGAATAAAGTGCTAGATCGTGACTTTGATCAGATTCAAATAATAGTCTATCACTGAGCAGTTCTTCTCGTCGTCTTTCATAAGAATTTTGTCGATGTGTAAGCTGATTAGTTGTAAAAATTTTTTCGGCTGTCACAGCCTCCTGAAGGGGATATTGTTCTTCCTTTGCAGTTTTAAAATCCGAAAGAAAAGCATCAATGTCACGTATTTTATTATGATCGATTTGATAAGAGGTAATATTCTGGTTACAGAGGGGGCATTTATGATTAAGTAATTTTTTAGCGACATCTTCTTCAAATAGATGATGATTACCACAGTCCACTTCTACGGGAAATCTGAAGACATAGCGAGTGACAGGACAACAATGACTTTTTAAAACATTTTCAGGTAAATTAATTGAATTTGGAGCGTTTTGATCAGATGTTAAATTTTCAGGTCGGTTAACCGATGTGGATAATACGTACTGATTAATTTCCTTTAATAACAGTATACTCAGATCCGTGCAGTGATCTACAATTTCATGATAAGTTGAAAGTATGGTTTTATATCCCTTATTTGCTGTAGTTCCGTTATAACGTTTATCGTAATTTTCAGGATTAAGAATCTCAACATAATCGCTATTAATTCTAATCAACAGTGCTACTGAGTCATTCATTTTTTCGAGAGTGGGATTTAATGCAGCTTGAATTTGCGACGGGAAAGTATCAAAAATGTCTTTATATTTATGTTGAAAATCCAGTAGAACGCGGTTAATGTTATCTATCGTTGAGATGTCGAGATTGACAGTCGATATGTTCTGAAATTCTTGCGGATTTTTAGCTTCAGAAAGATGCAGGCTGATAATCAGTTTCAGGAGTTCGGTAAAAAGAGTATGGTTATGTTTAATATATTTTAGTGCGCTGGCACGTCTAATTTCTTCTAGTTGATTCCTCACTACGAATTTACCTCACTTAAAAATCATTATATTAAAATGGAAAGAAAGTATAAGCAATATCGGTTGCTTTCAGAATGGCGAGTTAATTTGCTATTAACTTAACATGAGTACGTACGTTACGGATGATGAATCACATTTTTTCTACTTAATAAAAATGAGTGGATCTTGGGCCTATGCTCGCAAGTAATTAATATAATCATTTCATGAGCGTGATCTTGGAATAGTAAAAGATTCAGTAGTACAGGATTCAACATACCTAGGCTGTTGTTGACTAAAAAAGCCGGCATAGTTATTCGCACAACGTTCAATTAATTGTTCGACCTCTTCTCGTGAGAGTTCAGTGAGATTTTGAATTGCGTCTGCAGCTCGTATGTCAGCATTTATTTTTCGCTTGTCGGCACCCATGATTACAATAACTGCTTTAATATGGACATCTGTAAAATCAGCACTAATTTCATTTGTATGAGGTTTCCATGCTAATAAATGATGACCTCTAAAACCAAGAGGGTAGAGAATAGATAAAGCCATGGCTCTTTGGGCCGTTAAAATCGAAATTTGCTGGTAAGCTTCTTGAGGATCACACAGAAAATTTTTTATTAATGACATAAGTGCATCATCATGCTCGGAGGTAAAATTAGGTGTTCGCTGAATGAGTCGTGAAGGTAGTTTTTGAAAATGTTGTGCTGCTTCAGAAGTCATTCCACTTATTTCTTTGATTGCAGTAATGGGAGAATAATTTTGTTGAATTAAATAAATAAGTGCATTTGTATGGTGTTCCGAAAAATCAGTAAGACTTTTTCCGGTTGCAGGTCGCCACTGTCTGAGATGATCTGCATCGACATTATAGGAACTTAATTCAGGAAGATAAAAGGCTTGTTCGGAACTTAAACCATTTATTTGTCTTATAGCTTGTGAAGCTTCCTGGAATTTATTAACTACAAAATATAATAATGCTTCACGATGTCCTAAACCAAATTCAATTCCTGATGGTGCATTCCAATGAGCATGTAAAAATTCCACGTTGACATTGATTAAATCTGCAGTGTTTTGCATGCATTCATTTATACTGCTTGAGAATATATTTTGTGGAGAGGTCACTACGGTTTGGGTAATTGCAGTTTCGGGAAAAAAATAAAACGGTGCGGCTTTTTGTTTTAATTTAAGAGGACCCCGATGATCGTATTGTTTGGGAAGATTGTTTAGCATGCTACGACATTTTTGTAAAGTTTCTTGAATATCTTCTTCATTCTCGGTGTAGTGTAAGGTTTTTTCTTCAGTGAGGCTCAATGCTTTTTCTAGTACTTCTCGCGCTTTTTCATAATTATAGGGAACGGACTGCAATATTTTTTTTTCCGCCTCTAAACTCAGTAGAGAAATAGGCTGTTGTTTTAAATAAATTTCTGCCAGCACACATCCAGCTTCAGCATTTCCTTGTTCGAGACTTTTGTGCAAGTAGCTCATGCCCTTGTCGATGTCTGGTTCAATGATAAAATCTTTCATGAAATTGTTGTTACCGTTAAGGTATAGTTCAGCTAATAAAAAACTTGATTTTCCACCACCCAGGTTAGATGCTTGTAAAAGTAATGTAAATATAGGTCGATATGTTTCGAGGGGTAGACTGACATACAAATCATAATAATAATCTGTCATCGCCGCGTCGTTTTGATTGGTATAATGTTTGAATAATATTTGTGTTGCGGCGATAGAGCCTCGCTGAGAATAACGCTGAATCTCCTGTAGATGGTCAGTATAATTGTGATTAATTTTTTTTGCATAAGCTTCGAATTTTCGATTAACTCTAGAAAATGGAAGTAAATCATTTTGTTCCATAAATAACGAGCTTTTAATTTGTATGGCGTCAAGATAATTTTCTTTAATTAAATCATCCAAAATTTTTAAAGATAATTTCACATTCTTTTTTATATAAGAGGTATGTTTATTTAATAAAAAACCCGCATATTTTAGCCGTGCCTCTTGATCATTTAGTTGTAACGCAATTTCAAGATTACAGACTCCGGCAAACTGATTTCTACTTAATTGGACATAGGTTTTTAAATCCAGGTAAATATTCGTTAAAATATTTGCAGCATCAACATGACCTAAACTGGCAGCGGTTTCTAATAAAGCTTTACCCTGCTCAAAAAGTTCTACGTCTGCATCTTTCATTTCTACGATTGCTTTACCAAGCTCGTATTCTTCTTTATTCACAATTTTAGCCAGATGTCGAATTTGCGTGATGGTTTGCGGGTCCAGCGGTTGATGTGTGTGCGGATGTAATAAGATACTTATAGGGTTGCTATTCAAATGATCATCTGCGGACAAAACGAATCGAGTGTGATTAAATTGCATGACCTCGTTGAGTGTAAAAGATAATCCCGCTGCAAGCAGAATATCTTGAGCGCCAAGCATGCTGAATGCCAAATAGGCTGCCTCAGCTAAGGTGTGATTATTTACCTGAGTAGAAAAATATTGGGTTTCATTCAGTAAAACTCTTAATTGATTTCTTAATGTATCGAATTCCTGTGTCGAGCCTTCTGAGAAAGCCTCTAATTTTGCAATAATAGCTGCAATGTTTGGATTTTTATCAACAAATAGTCTAAGTTGTTCAATAGCATTTCTCATAGCGCGAAGCTCCCTTTGCGAAATCTTAAGTTTAACGAAGTCATATTAGATTAGTATTAAATTGGGAATAATTAATTTAGAATGGGGTAATTTACATCTAGATAAATAAGGAATTACATGAAAAAAGAACGCGTAAATAAAGCTGAAATTAAATTAATTGGTTTGTCTGCATGTACGAATAATCGAAATGAGATGAATCCGTCAACCGCTAAAATTGGTGAACTGGTTAGTCGTTTTTGGAATGAAAATATTGCAGAACGCTTAAGAGAAAGAATAAATCCTGGTGTGACTTTTTCAGTTTATACTGATTATGTCAGCGATGAGCATGATGATTACACTTATTTTATTGGAGAAGAGGTAGATTCGATAGAATATATTCCAGCCGGTTTACAGAAATTAATTATTCCCGCCGCTGAATATCAAAAATTTACAACTCCAGCGGGAAAAATGCCAGACGTAGTCGTGCATGCTTGGCAACAAATTTGGAAAATGTCGCCAGCAGAAATTGGTGGTCAGCGTGCCTATCGAGCCGATTTCGAACTTTACGATCAGCGCGCAAGCGATCTGACTAATGCCATTGTGGATATTTATATTGGAGTTAAATAACGATTTCTAGCAACCGCAATGGGCTATGCTTATGCTAATATTAATAAATATCGTAGAAACGGGCTTTGTGTATGCCGACACTTTATACTATTGGACATTCTAATCGAACTTTGGAAGAATTTCTGACTATCCTGGATGCGTTTGCGATTCAACATGTAGTTGATGTGAGAACCGTTCCGAAATCTCTACATGTGCCATGGTTTAATTCTAAGACGTTAGCAGCGTCGTTAAAAAAACAAAAAATCAATTACACACATATGGCTAAATTGGGCGGTTTGCGCCATCCAGTTGCTGATTCGATTAATATGGGTTGGAGAAATACGGGATTTCGTGGATTTGCTGATTATATGCAAGCACCCGAATTTTTTAGTGCCCTGAAAGAATTAAATAATATCATTAAAACTCGGGCACGAGTTGCTATTATGTGTGCGGAGGCTGTACCTTGGCGTTGTCATCGTTCTTTAATTGCCGATGCGGAAATCGTACGCGGAGTAAAAGTTTTAGATATATTCAATAAAACAACGAGTCATCCGCATAAATTAACGGATTTCGCGTGTGTAAATCGAAATAAAAGACCCATTCAAATTTGGTACCCATAAATAATACATCGTAGCTGCACATCGAAAGTCAGCATCGGTGGTGCTTATCCCTATTTTCATGACAGTCTTCTCGTTTGGTACATTGGCAAAGTATTATATAATGCGCCAAATAGTTACAATGAATTTGTTGTCCTGCTTAATATTTTCTCACACCGCATACTTTTTTCACAAATATCACGTAAATTTGCTTGTGGATTTTACAAGCTGAAATTAATGCCCGATAATACAGATTAGTTCTAATATTAAAAGGATTTAAGTTATGACTACCGTAGTAATTATGGGGAATAGCCTCTCGGCTAATTTAGCTGCAGCCTATATCAAAAAAAATAATCCACAATTTGAAATCGTGATTATTGGTCCTGAAACCGTGACGAATCCGATTGTGGGTGAATCGCTGATTGAAGCCAGCACGGAATTCTTTTTCGATATCGGTCTGGGTAGTTATTTGGAAAAAGAACATTTTCATAAATATAGTCTCTCCTTTTATTACAAAGAACATTTAAATAATCCCGAAGATCGAAGATACGCTGTACATGAAGGTTTATCGATTCCTCCAATGCCCTCATTTCAAATCAATCGATTCACGCTCATTAAAAAATTAATAAATATGAATCGAGATTCTGGAGTGCGATATATTCATTCGCTTGTAAAAAATGTCAATACCTTACATTATCGCCAACATGTGGTGACTTATGGCGAAAAAGAAGAGAGTTCGGTCATCAATGCGGATTGGGTTATCGATACCACGGGAAGAAGGCGCTTATTAAGCCGCCAACATAATTTATTAAAACCAGCACCCGTACAACGTTGCGCTTATTGGTTTAGATTAGAAAATTTTGATCGTGATTTTTTAAATAAAATAACGATGGTTAAACACTTCCATAAAAATTATGATTATTATTATTGTACGCATCACTTTTTTGGTGTGGGTAATTGGATTTGGCTAATTCCGATTAAAAGCGAAGATAATCGTGATTTAATTAGCATAGGAATTACTTGGCGCCCCGATCTTTATCCACATTCGATCAAAAGTGTTGAAGATTTTTGTGAATATGTTGCTAAAGAGCACCCGGCGGTTACGGATCTCGTTAAATCTGGCGATATTGTAGATGTAAATCATTATAATAATTATTTTTATCAATCTGCAAAACTGTATTCACCGGAGGGTTGGTTTATTATTGCAGATGCTGGGAACACTGTGGATCCGCTATATAGTCCAGGTATTTCTTTTACGACTTTGCAAATTCATCAAGTGAATGCCATGCTGCAACGTGCAGAACACACGGCATTGGATGCAGAATATGTGAAAATTCTCGAAGATTGTCATCAGGCATCTTTTTACACGATGCAAGATACGGTGGCTCGACAATACGAAGGTATGCACGATCCTTATCAAATGCACGTCTATGTCCACGCCATTGCGACGGCGTATTATCATTTCTTATTACCATGTTGGTTAGCGCGTTATCATACAGAACCGATGGGCGCAAAATTTTTGACGAAAATAACGAATAAAGCGCAAGAAGCGATTGCTTCATTGTATGAATTAATTGTAGATGCAAGCAAACAAGTTGGTCCAGTTCCATCAGAAAAGATTTTTAATTATGTACGCTGGACGATTAATGATAAATTATGGGGAAGTGACGAAGCCAATATCGCTAAGCATATATCCAGAATGTTGGTGATTTTTGTTTATCATCGCTTTCGAGTTTTACGTCATGCGCACTGGAAAAATGCATCGAAACATATGAAGATTATTTTTGCAGATTTATTTAAAGCAGTTATTTTCCGCACGGTTTTTCATAAGAAGCCATTGAGAAAATCATTTTTAATTAAATTATTTTTGAAGGGAAAAATCGAATTCCAATTGCCGATGATATTAAAAGAGCGTCGACAGTCGATGAGTGCGAATGTTACTGAAGGAGATTTTTAGAGAAAATTTTCTGACTAAGACGCGAAGGGAAAGATAAAGCGCAAGAATGTAAAAATTATTTTTTGGAAAATTGTAATTATTTGAAATGCGCAAACATCTTACCTTTGCGTCAAAAAATTCTTTGCCCTACATTATTTTCGCCAAAGATATTCGCGATTAAATAATACAATTAATATTAATAATAGTATTTGTAAAATAATAACAAACCAAGCGTACGGAATAGCAGTTTTCTCGGGTAGCATGGCCGTAATCGAGGTAGCCACAAAAATTGCAATCAGTTGCATGGAACCTAAAATTGACGCAGAGGTGGCGCTGTGGAGTTTTATTTCTGAAAAACCTTTACTAATGACGTTCGGATACAATATAGCTGCGCCAAATGCGTAAAACCAAACAGGCACTATTAAGGTGAGAGCAGAAAGTGGTTGAACATAATTGACAATCAGTAATGCCAAAGTGGCGAGTGTACTGATGATAAGCGCTATTTGAATCATGACTCTACAACTGAATCGACTGACCAACTGGCTATTGGCGTATGAACCGACGCCAAATATCAAGCTAACTGAAGCTAATATATAGCCCAACCAAATGGCAGAAACTCCGATGTCGTTTAATAAAAATGGTGCGACAACATTAAAACTATTCAGTAGTGCTGAGACAATGATTGAATAGATCATGTGGACCATAAAATTTCTATGGGTGAGATGCGATTTTAAAATTTTGAAATAGGATTCTCCGGATGTCTTAAAATTTATATTTTTTAAAAATAAATAAGTAATTACAGTAATAACGGTGGAAAGGATGATGGTAAAAATAAAATTACCAGACCAACCAAATATTTTTTGTAAATATCCGCCGATTAATGGAGCGAGGATGGAAATAACCATAGTCGCAGAAACGAGATAAGAAATCAGTTTTGCGAATACCGTACCCTCATAATTAATTCGCAGTAATGCGGTGATGATTGACAGCGAACCTGAGCCTGCACCGATGCCCTGTAAAACACGAAATAAAAATAGAAATTCGATTTTTCGAATTAAGAAGCTCAAAATTGAGGCTATAACAAAAATAATGTTGCCAGTTAATAAAATCGTTCGGAAACTAAATTTTGTATTTATATATCCATAGAAAAATACATAAATTCCCACGCCCAACATAAAATATGAATAGGTTAATTGAATGTTGTTGGAAGTGGTATTAAATATATGTTGCATTTGGGCGAAAGACGGAAGGGTGACATACATGGCTGTCTGTAAAATAACGACATTTAGGAATGCGATAAAAATTAGGTTCCAGCTGGAGTGTTTGTTGTTATTGTTAGTCTCTTTAACTTCCATATCCAAATGAGCATCCTTGCTTGATGAGGGGTGAGTCCACTTCTTTCGACCATTTATGTGTTGTCATATGAATTTTCCGATTGGTTCCCTCATAGAATATAGTCGAATACCCTCATTTTTTAAAATCACGAGTGGTCTGGTATCAACCGCGAAGTTATTATAGCTCGTAGCCTGGATCGCATGTAGCCTGGATCGAAGATCCAGGATCTTCTTCCCGGATCTTCGATCCGGGCTACAAGTGTGGATCCAGGATCTTCTTCCCGGATCTTCGATCCGGGCTACAAGTGTGGATCCAGGATCTTTTCCCCGGATCTTCGATCCGGTTACAAACAAATGCGTAAAAGGATGGCTAGTAGACCATGGTAAATTATAGAAGAAATAGACAAATAGGCGGTACCTATTTTTTTACTGTCACACTCAGAAATCGCCAATCGAATTTTTTAATTACATATATTAATGAATTACGCAGTGCACTAAACTATGTAAAGAAAAAAAGACCTTATTTAACTAAAGGATTTGTAATTTTACCAGAACATCTCCATATGATTTGGGAGCTCCCTTTAGGTGACTCTGATTATTCTACACGTTGGAGACAAACCAAAGCGTTGTTTACTCGAAGTTTAATTAAAGAAGGTGTTATTTTGGAAAAAGATGCTCGCGGTGAATACTGTTTATGGCAAAGACGATATTGGGAACACACGATTCGTAACGATAAAGATTTTGAGAATCATATGAATTATATTCATTATAATCCAGTGAAACACAAGTTAGTTGAGAATGCCGATGATTGGAAATTTTCATCATTCCATTATTACGTTGAACAAGGAATTATTACCAAAGATTGGGGAAGCAATTTCAAAGAGAGTGGCAATGAATTTGGTGAATAGCGTAGCCCGGATTGAAGATCCAGGATCTTTTTCCCGGATCTTCGATCCGGGCTACTCTAAGGTTACATGCGTTTAATTTTTCCCAGCAAACCTTGGTTTACGGTTTTTTGATATTGCTCCTCTACATTTCCATTTATACATTGTTCGGCCGCTTTGACTTTACTATGTCTTGATAAATGGGTAAATGAATTTGCGAAAAGCGAACACGGAAAACATGAAGTAATAAATGTTAGCGTTCCAAAATAAGGACGGGTGTCTTTATTTCTGATTTGAATATATGCTTGTAATAATATTTTTCGAAATTCGTCAGATTTATTTTTACAAGCTGGAATTAAACTTTTTATGAGATTTCTTAATTCTTTTGTGTCTTGTGTTTTTTCGATGGCTTGATTCAAATAATCACGAAATTTTTGCTCATCGTTGATAAATCCAATTAAATAATTAGTATCAATAGTTCCTGGAATTTCTATTATTTCATCTTCATCAATATGAATGTTCGCGAGTGATTGAGTGTTTCTTGATGAGGTAGAAATGACAGTAATTTCAGAAAATTCATCATCGGGTTGACCTACATTTGCTATAGGTGCTGATTCAAGAACTTGGGTTTTTTGTGCGATATTAATTTCGGGAACAATTCGGGGTGCCTCATCAAATTTAATTTCACAGGGTAATAAATTTCGTCTTTTTCTTTCTGCGACCGCTTCTTTTAAGGCTTGTATTCCAGTTTCATCGATTTTTTCATTATTACTGAGATCAAGCAGCTTAAGTGTGTGCGAATATTTAATAACATCAGCCCATGCTATCGCACCCAGGTTTCCAATATGGTTATAGGCGAGATGGATGGATACCAAAGAAAATGTCTGAAATTCCGTTGCTAAGTCCACTGCGATTTCATCACCAATTTGATTGTGATTGAGATTTAAGGCTGTTAACTGTTGGCTGAGCGAGATGAGTGATTCTCTGGCTTGTGAGATGTTATTATTGCTGAGGTCCAAATTTGCCAGAGATTGACATTTGATTTGTGCTAGCTCAGAAACTCCCGCATCTCCCAGTTTATTACCACTCAAACCGAGCGTGTGTAATTGAGAATTACGGATGACGTTAGTTAAACTAGTTATGTGTTCAGACTCAATACCACTGGTCTCCAAAATGAGCGTGTGAAGTTTTTTTTGTTTTTCGATCATTTTTTTTAAATTGTTCACAAGATCTTTAGATATCGTTCCGTCTCCCAGTGCGATATAGCTAAATTGCGATTTACTTTCTGAAATCTGCCAACAAATTGTACTGAGAAAGCCGCTTAAATTATTTCCGCGTAAATCGATAGCTTTAAAATGGCTGCGATCTTCAATTATTTGTGACCATCCAAGGATTGTACATTTGGTTAAGCTACAGTGGGCTAAATAAATATGGGATAATTTAGATGTGGGATTGCCATGTAAAACTATAGGTAACTCTATTTCGCCAATAGGATTTCCATTTAAATTAAGATACTCAATACCCGTTGTCGCTAAGAGTTCTCCTAAAACTTTCCCACTTTTTGAACCAATATTATTATGCGCTAAATCCAATGAAGAGAGCGCATGCATTTGATTTGCTTCTAAGTTCGAACCTTTAAACAATGCAATAAATCCATCGTCATTAATTACATCTTTAGCAAAATGTAACGATTTCACCGGTGTACTGGAAAGTGCGGTGCCGAGGTTTTCTAATTCTGCAACGCGCAAAGCGGTATTAAAATAAAGTGAGATTGCGCCCTTGACAGATTGTGGATATACAGAATTCGTAAACGTAATATTTTTTTCTTTAAATTTTTCAGCTAAAGGTAAATGATATAATCTCAGAATAGTCAGAATATTATTTCCAACCAGCAAGTCCAAATTAATAGAGTATTCGGTTAAATAATTTTTTTGCTGAAGTAATGTCAACATCAGCGTTAATTTTTCTGCATCGCTTCCCTGTCTGTCAGACAGTTTGTGTGTAGCACAGTGATTTTTGATAGTGTTAATGAGGAACTGCGCGTAATTAATTTGATGCGGAGAATATTCACTTGGCATGGTTTTTCCTATATTGCGAAAATGTTTAGTTTAGAGCATTTGCCTTAGGTTAATCTGAAATATTAGCGCAGAATTAAGCATGCAGGCTAACAATCAACGAGATAATTATATCTTAATGTTTTAATGTGCAGATTTGGCAGATATATCCTATATTATTTTTAATAAAATGAGGTGGTAGGTGCAATGAAATTAATCGAAACCGCGATCGACGACAAGGGTGAATCTTATATTTGCGCGCAATCTGAGCCTAAAGGCAAGGAATTTACCGGACATATTCTTACCGATTTATTTTTTGCAAATAACATACCGCCCGACATATTAGTTTCAAGCGCAGAGCATGCAGCAGAAAATTTTAATTTAGCACCAGGCGAAATCCGCTTTTTACGCAGTGATGTTTATCCTTCCAAACGCGTATACGATACAATTTCGGACAAAGAAAATAAACCGCCATTTAAAAAATTATTCTACCATTCTACAACTACGCTAGATTTTGTAGTGGTATTACGCGGTAAATTAATTTTAATCGTAGGAGATCAAGAAATTCCGATCGAAGCGGGTGATTGCATCATTCAACGGGGGGCTGCGCATGCTTGGCATAATTATACGGATGAAGTGGCCACGCTGATTGCCGTTATGATTGGTATTGCACCGCCCGCCCAATTCAAATTGATCCCATAACGTTCTCTCTCCTCAGGATGTCTTAATTTTTAATTGGTATGCTTAAATAAATAAAAAAAAGGAAATATTATGCCTGGGGTATATATAGCACAGAGAATGGATAAGCAAAAAGTTGCAGTTCAACAACAAAGTACGAACAGTGAATTTGATGAAGGAAACAGCTTTATTTATATGAATCGTTTAACTATGAGCTTGCCGATGATTAAAATGATAATCGGTTATACGAAACAAGGCTTGCCATTTCAGTTAATCGTAAAATGCTATGATGAAATGTTTTTTAAATTTGTTAATGATGCTTTGTTACCCATTATTGACACCTATGAGGGGCATTTAAAAAAATCAAGAACGCAGGAAAATCGCGTTGATATTACTCAAAAATTAATTAATAATATTTTTCGACAAAAATTTATGATGTTAAATCAGATCAATTTTGAGTTAGCGCTAGCGGTGACCTATCCTGTGATTAATGGCTATTATTGTAGTGGTTTTAGCATGGGTAGTGGTGAGATTGGTTTTGTATTAAAAGAGAAATCAATCCATTTTTTTAAATATCATGGGACAACCATTCAGACCTATATTTTTAATGAAGTTCTTGCTTTTGGAAGTGAGATATTAGGCTATTATGTTACAAGCAATATGTTATGTTTGGATTTAAATGACAAGCCGCTCAAATTCTTGGAAATGGCACCCAGTAACCTCTTACAAATTATCAATTGGCATAAAGAATATTACCCTAATGAGGATTGTGCTTTCACCTATTCTTGTATCCCTGATTTAGTGTTGCAAGAGAGAATTGTTGGGAATTTCGAGACAAAAACAAATAACCCTACTGAAGAAAAGATACACACTCCAAAAAGTAATTTAAATAAATTTTTATGGTTACTCGTGGCAGGAGGAGTGGTTATTGCGGGTGCGACGTTATGTTTTTTATCTGTTACTACGATAATAGGAACTTTGGGCGGCGGATCGCTTCTCGCAGCTGCTTGTGCTGCCAGTGGTGCATTATTGGTGGGTATAGGATTAGGAATTTTTTGCTTTAAAACGGGTATTTTAACTTCACAATCAACAATCTTGCCAGGTCATATGCCCATGGCATGGGTTTAAATTGGTAACATTTAGTTCCTGAATTGTATCAGTATGCAAACTCGATATACTAGATCATAGTTTTAATTCATGGAAAGGAGTTTGAACATGCAAAAATATATGATTTTACTTACGGCCGCCGCAATTTTAACAGTGATTAATTTAAAAGCTTTTCCCAACGATAATTATATTAATTTGCCGATTATAAGTTCGAGCACTGCGTTGGGAAATGTAACTTAATATTTCGCTCTGCGCAAAGATAAGAAAGATAAAATAATATTTTTTAAAAGAATTTGAAAAAATAATTTCCTATATTCTTTGCGCCCTGTCATTTTCTTGGCGCTTTTGCGTCAAAGCTTTTCTATCTCGAAAATCACGCCACTTTTTTAAGTAACTCCCGCAGAAAATTATAATATCTCGGTATTTTTTTAAAATCCATTTTGTAATTTTTCATGCACACCAATAATCCCTGGACATTTCCACAATCATGATAAGCATCTTTAAATTTATAAGCATACACGGGCTGTTGACGTGCTAATATATCAATGGCATCTGTTAATTGAATCTCGCCACCATGTCCCTTTTCTATTTTTTCTAAAATAGGAAAAATTTCCGGGGTCAAGATATATCGACCTAGTATTCCTAAATTTGAAGGTGAATTTTGAGGCTCCGGTTTCTCAACCAAACGTTTAATTTGCATTAAATTACCATCAAAATTAACATCTACTATCCCATAATTTCTTATTTCATTTTTGGCTACGGGCATAATTAAAATAATACTTTTACTCGTTGCGTTATATTGCTTTAACATGGCAGTGAGTGGAGCGGATGTCGAACTTGATAAAACATTGTCGGGCAACAAAACTGCAAATGCGGAATCAATATATTCTTTTGCACAGTAAATAGCATGACCTAGACCGAGAGGTTTTTCTTGATAAGCAAGATTTAGCGTGAAATCAGGATGCGATTTGGCAAATTTGCTGAGATAATGGATGAGATCTTTTTTATTTTTATTAACCACCACAATAAATTCTTTAATACCTGCAATGCTAGCTTCTTGAATAATATATTCAATCACCGGTTTATTATTAATAAGGATCATTTCCTTGGAAATGGTGCGCGTTAAGGGACGTAGGCGACTGCCACAACCGGCTGCTGGAATGACGGCTTTCATTCGTTTACCACCCTTTTCTTATTAATCAGTGCGCTTACTACTTTGGCATGCATCATCCGTTCAAAATAATTCTCTATCTTGGTTGATGTGGAGGAGTATGGGCTTGCTAAAACGGGTGTTTGATTTGGGTTTAGTTTTTTAAATAAATCAATCGCGAGGCTGAAAGCGAGTGATGCTTTGCCAGGCACGGCGTAAAAAATTCTTTTATTGATTTTTTTGATTTGATAGACATAATTACGTGAAGGGTCGTGCGGCGATAATATTTCCGTTTTATGACTTAAATAAATGTGTGTGTGACTGTCTTTTAATTTAATAAAGGTTTGTTGGGCTCGCTGAATCAAGTTTTGTTTGATGTTTTTGATGGCATTTTGATCGTTGGGGTCGGCAAAATATCCACCGCCAATAACGGAATAGACTTTATCATCCACACGATGATGTAAATGATTAATCGTATCCTCCATTTTATCGGCAACAATGACAAAATTACGCCTGTGCACTTCTGGATACGCTACTAATAGTGGAGAAATTACGGTATTCACATGTTTAGCTTGCGAAACCTTATTTAAACCCATTCCCATAGTTAAAATCAATCTATCAGCATCTAATTTAATTTGTTCATCGTGATGTTTTAAAATTACGGATACTCGTTTGTTTTTATTTTTGAATTTAATTAATTGATGATTGGTTTTAATTTTCCCGCCGTGATGAAGAAAACTATAGGTTAAATCAGCCGTAATATTTGTTGAATTCATAGTGCGGTCTAAACCAGGTGTATAAGGTAAATTATTTGTCTGCAAGTTTAAATTCGCATTTTTTGTAGCTTGATTGGTTTGTAAGAGATAATCAGCTAATGCCGTAATGAGCGGAATATCTAGTAAATCACGATGCATAGCATTGTGACATGAAAAAAATCGGAAGTTTTTTAATTTCCACTTGCATAAGTCGACTAGATATCGGAAAAAAGGTGTCACAGGTCGTTTGTCATAGGGTAAATTTTTAATAAAATAATCGAAAGTTTCGTCACGAAACCAGGCTGATGGTTGATTAGTAAATACAAACTTATTATCTTCGATCCGCATGTTCATTCCACGCATATGCTTATAATAAGTGACGATCTGAAATGCATTTTCAATTAATTTAAGAAAAGTATCAGCGTTGAAGCTTGCATATAAGCTACCGAGATGAAACCATTCATGATGTTTACCGCTCGAGCCTTGACAAAGTTTACTCTCACGTTCAACTAACGTGACTTGCCACCCTGAGCGTTGAAATAATTCGGCGGTTGTTAAACCTGCTATTCCTCCTCCAACAATAATTAATTCACCTTGCATAAAGCCCCGCTTTGTGTAGCCTGGATCGAAGATCCGGGAAGAAAAAATCCTGGATCTTCGATTCAGGCTACATCACCTGGTAAATAGCTTCCTGCAATTGCTTTTCTTCCTGAGTTGATAAACCTGAAGTTATCGGTAAACAAATTTGACGTGGGCAATATTTTTCTGCTGTAGCTAAACCTGAATTTGGAATTTTAATAGCTTTAAATACAGGCTGTAAATGACATGGTATTTCATACACACCACCACCTAATATCACGCCGCGTTGTTTAAACGATTCTTTGATTTCTGCTAAATTTCTGGAACTTTCATGTCGAATGATAAATTTATAATTAGAGGCTCGATTCATATGCGAAGTATCACAATAATTAATTTTTAATTCTTTTAAAATCGGAATAACTTTTTCTACCACCTGCTGACGCTTATCGAGCATATGATCTAATTTGCGTAATTGAATTAAGCCTAATGCAGCGGAAACTTCTAGCATTCTCCAACTGTTGCCAAATTCCGTGTGATAATTTCCGTAATCGGCGCTGCCTTTTCCTTGATTGCGATAAGACTTTGCCAACTGCATGACGTCTTCATCATTGGTGGTGATCATACCTCCTTCATAAGTGGTCATCACTTTAGTGGGAAAAAATGAAAAGGCGCCACCATCCGCAAAATTGCCTGCTTTTTTCTGCTTGAATTCACTACCATGCGCGTGAGCAGCATCTTCAATTAAAATAATATGCTGCGTTTTACAGTATTCCACAATTTTATCGAAATCGGGTGTAATGATTCCCCCGATATGGACCCACAATAAACCTGTGATTTTTTCGTGTTGGTGGGCTGCTTTTACCATTTCCAAAGTAGGGCAATATGTTTCGACTGACATATCGAGATAAACAGGTTCGCCACCAGCGCGTATAATTGCGGCGACGGTTGCGAAATTAGTATTGGTGGGCACTCCGATTTTTTTTCCTTTGAAGCCATGAATTCGGCAAAGGATTTCTAGCGCGGAGGTTCCGCTATTTACACTCACGGCATAGCGCGTTCCAATATAATTGGCAAACTCATCTTCAAAGCGCTTAGTAAAAGGTCCGAGTATTAAAGTACCGGTATCCAATATTACACGATAATAATCTTGTAATTCTGCTTTTTCAGCTGGAGTCATATCAAAAAAGAACGGTTTAATACATTCCATGGTAATTTTCTCCTATTGTATCCAACATTGCATTGCTGATTAAAGTGAATTTTTGATTATTAATTTTGATTTGAGCACCGAGATAGGGTGGAAACCAGAATGCGCGTGTTTTGCGTTCAATTAATTCTGGTGAATCATCGTCGGAAATTTCTCTTAATAGTTCAAATTCTTTTTTAGAAATATAACGTCCTTCGCCTTGTGGTGTCGAGGGTAAACTTTCGTGATTTATAATTTTATCGAAAACGGAGATAAATGTTTGTAATAAATGTTTTTGAGTAATCTGTTCCAAACTATATGCCGTTTGCTTTTGCATCTCGATAGGGAATCGATTGACTTGAATTAACGGGCCTTTATCGAATTCTGAATTGACAAAATGGGCAGAGGTTCCCCAATAATCAATATTGTCTAAAATACCGAGATTGTAGGTACCCCAACCTCGATATTCGGGTAAGGGCGCAGGATGGAAATTAATGCAGCCCATTCGTCCTAAATCAATTAGAGGCTGTTTTATCAGTCTTTGGTGGACAATCGATATGACTAAATCGACATTTTGCAGTTGATTATGAGCAATCATTTCATATAAATCATCATCGGTGGTAACAGGAATATTAAAATTTTGTGCGGTTTTAGCTAAACTTTCTTGTTTGATGAGATCAGTTTTTTCGGGCGCAACGACGGTAAGCATTTCTGCGCCACAACTCAACATATAGCGTAGCGCATCGCAAGCGATGGATTTACGTCCTAATAAAATTATCCGCATATCACCTCCATTTTATTTTCATTAAATAATTCATGGTAGACATCTATTGTCCCCGTTGCAGTCGCTTTCCAACTAAAATAATTTTCTGCACGTTGTCTACAGAGAATACTCATTTGTTTACGTAATTCTTTATTTCCTAGCAGGAGATTAATATATTCTGCAATATCGCGAGCAAGTTTCTTCTGATTTTTGGGTGTCATAAAATCTGAATTTATTTAAAAGGGTGCGAGAAATCCCGTTTTGCGATGTGCTATCGTTTCGTTTAATCCGCCAATATCTGTAGCAACGACCGGCGTCCCACACGCCATTGCCTCGACAGCCACTAAACCAAAGGTTTCATAAATTGACGGACAACAATATACACTAGCATGCGAAAATAATTGCACTATTTCTTCGGGTTCAAACCAATCATTTTTCAGCCAAATAATCGAATGTTGTTTTTGCAACAAATTTATTTTTGATTCAATTTCTTTTAAATATGAAGCGTGATCATGTTTACCCATGCAAAACACAATTTGTGTTGTGGGATCAATATACGGTATGGCGGCTAGCATGTTTTCAATTCCTTTTTGCTTAGTGGTCCTCCCAAAAAATAAAACATACGGTCTTTTAATATCGATTCCATATTTTAGCAGTACCGCATTTTCATTCGTATATTGATAAAAATCGGTATCCACACCACTCCAAATGATGCGTAATTTTTCCGGTGGTGTTTTATGGAATTTCAGCATGTCTTGATAGGTTTGTTTGGAAGGAACAATTAATTTGTCCGCCTCTTGAAATGCAACCTCTTCTAACCAACTAGAGAGCTGATATCCACGTCCTAATGTTTCTTGTTTCCAAGGTCTTAATTTTTCCATACTGTGCACGGTAATGACGAGAGGAATATTGTAAAGTCGTTTGATCATCACGCCCGCTAACAGCGTATACCAAGTGTGGCAATGAACGATATCACTGTCTACTGGATCGGTTAAAAATGAAAGACACGTGCTCATGGCGGATAAAGGAATATTGAGGCCTTTATCAAGTTGGAATTGATGTTTTTGGTGATTTAAATAGCCGAATTGCTGTAAATTTTTTGTGGTGAAATTGTCTTCGCCGAAGTAGCGACATTCTACCTGGATTTGTTGACTTAGCTCACGTACCAGATTGGTTACATAGATACTTTCCCCGCCATAGGTTGGATGTCCATTACTCAGGTGTAAAACCTTCATATTGTCTAGCTGCTGGGTGCAGCATCTAACCCCCCCTGACTTAACACAACCTCCTTAGTGTATCACAAATGTTCATATATTGCTCAAATAAAATTTTTCACTATAATATCAATAAGATAAGCAGCCTAAAGTGAGCAGCATTTGAACATACTTTACTAACCTGGTATAATAGCGTCTGATATTTAGGGTGGGGTAACGTGAATAAAATATTATTTATCTGTACTGGAAACTACTTTCGAAGTCGCTTCGCGGAAGCTTTTTTTAACTATCAAGCTGAAATTCAAAAAATCAATTGGCGCGCCTATTCTAGAGGTCTTGGTATTCATTTTAGTGAAGGTGATCTTTCTCCCTTTACCAAAGAATATTTAGAAAAAAATAATATTAGTCTAAATTATACGAGCAAATCGCGTAAAGCACTCACCGAGCTTGATCTTATCGAAGCACAAATACAAATCGCGCTTAAAAAATCAGAGCATTTTCATCGAATGCAAAAACAATTTCCACAATGGGCGAATCGAATTAATTATTGGAACGTTCATGATATCGATGTTGCTCAACCAGTCGAAAGTCTAAAGGATATTGAAGGCAAAGTCTTATCTATCATCGACCGCATAAAGACCTAATTATTTACGTAGCCTGGATCAATGATCCAGGAAATATTATATTGGTATGATTCCTGGATCTTTGATCCAGGCTACAGTAAAGATAATAGGTTATTGCCAATGTGGGCCAGCAAACGGAAAGCACTTCAAGATTACACGGACACCCAGTTCATTGTGCTTTTTATTCCATTTGCCATTAGTTTTGCTATCGCAATGGATATTATCATTCCGATTATACCCACTCTGCGCGTAATATTTAAAACTGACCAAGCCAGCATGCAACTCACATTGAGTAGTTTTATGATTGTGCTTGGATTCGGACAATTGTTGTGGGGACCTTTATCCGACCATTTTGGTCGGCGTACGATTATTATTTGGAGCGCCATTTTTTATTTATTGGGCGCCATATTGTGTTTATTCGCATTTTCAGTACAACAACTCATTATTTATCGAATCATTCAAGCTTTGGGATCGTGCGGCCTCATTGTTTCATCATTTGCTATTGTTCGTGATCTTTATTCTGGAATGAAAAGCGCGAAATTTTATGGCTATCTAAATGGAGTCATCGCTGTTTCACCGCTCACCGCTCCCTTTATTGGCGCGTTTATTTATTTATATTTGGGTTGGCGAGCCGTATTTGGTTTTTTGACTTTATTTGCGATTTATACACTCATAGTCACGGTATTTTTTCTTGAGAATACTTTGCCGGATGAACGTAGACAGCCACTGCAAAAATTATTTAATTTCATGACGATTTTACAAATTATTAAAAATCCAATTTTTTTCAGTTATGTGATGCAAGTTTCTTTAGCATCGGCCTGTTTATTTACTTTCTTCTCATCATCACCGTATTATTTTATTAATATATTAAAAGTTCCGCTCGCGTATTATGGATTTTTTCTTTGTTATAATAGCATTATATTTTCGATTGGATGCTTTATTGCATCACGTTTTGTTTTTAAATTTGGAATTTGTGGTACTGCGTTGATAGGATGTTGTAGTCTTTTATTATGTGGAGTGCTCGTATTTATTTTTAATTATACCCTAGGATTTGAGCTTATTTCATTTTTACTGAGTCTTTCGTTTTTAGGTTTTGGAACGGCATTGATGATTAGCGCTGCAACCGGTGGCGCCTTACAACCGTTTGAACATATGGCCGGTACTGCCTCTTCGGTGCTCGGTGTATTTCAGCATGGTGTGTCCGGCATTATCGGTACATTGATACTGCTATGGCCGATCCAAAACGCAGTCCCTTTATCGATACTGATGTTGGTTAGCGCATTAATGTGTATCGGTTTATTATTGCTGAATCGCAAAAAATTATGTGAAATAACGGTAAAATCATGAAGAAATTAATTAAAAGCAAAGCATGGAAACTTCTGCAACGGCATCAGCAAAAAATGCAGAATAAAACCTTGCGCGAACTAAAAACGGAAAATTATAATTTTTTACAGACTATAGAATTAAAAGAAGCGGGAATAGCTTTAAATTTCGCACATAATTTCTGCACGCAAAAAACGCTTGCTTTATTAGATCAATTAGCTAAAGAAAATCGTTTACAAGTCGCAATCCAAGCTTTGATTTCTGGTGCAGAAGTGAATCGCACTGAACATCGTCCTGCTTTGCATACGTCGCTGCGCAATATGTCTTTAGATCCGATTTACGTGAATGGGCATAACGTAATGCCAGATATTCAGGCGGTGTGGGATAAAATGCAAAAATTTTCTGACCTTATTCGTGCACAAAAATATTTGGGTTATTCCGGTGAGCCGATCGTTAATATAGTTAATATTGGAATTGGTGGTTCTGAGCTCGGTCCTAAAATGATGTTGTATGCATTAAAGGAATTAAAAACGGCGAATTTAAATTTTTATTTCGTTTCAAATCTTGACCCTGAGCAAATTCATGAATGTTTAAAATCGTGTGATCCCAAAAAGACTTTATTTATTGTGTCGTCTAAATCATTTGAGACGCATGAAACTTTGGTTAATTATTCGATTGCAAAAGAATGGATGCTAAAAACGTCGGGTGAAAATAATATCGAGAATCATTTCGTTGCAGTGACGAGCGCCGTAGAAAAGGCAAAAGTGCAGGGATTTAAACAAGAACATATTTTTCCGCTATGGAGTTGGGTGGGTGGACGATATTCGATTTGGTCGGCGACCAGTTTGGGTCTTGTAATAGCGATTGGCATGCAGAATTTTAAAGAATTTTTAACAGGCGCTTTTTTAATGGATCGACATTTTATTGAAACACCCAATACTCGCAACATTCCTGTTATCTTAGGTTTATTGGGGATTTGGTACAATAATTTTTATAATTGGAATACCCAAGCGGTGATTCCATACGCGCAATTACTGGTGCTTTTACCTGAATATTTACAGCAATTGCATATGGAAAGTTTAGGCAAGCATATTAAAAATAACGGACAACCGGTAGATTATGCAACGGGGTATGTATTGTGGGGTGGAGTAGGGACGAATAGCCAACATAGTTTCCATCAGTTTTTATTGCAAGGCACAACGATCGTACCGTGCGATTTTATTTTACCACTTCAAGGTGAAACCGATGAGATGATGGCAAATTGCTTGGCGCAAAGCGAAATATTAGCATATGGTCATGGGGCACATTCACCGCATAAAATTATTGAGGGAAATCGTCCGCATAATATTATTACTTTAAATGCAATTAATCCGCGATCTTTAGGTGCTTTAATTGCGTTATATGAACATAAAATCTATGTGCAGAGCATTATTTGGCGTATCGATGCTTTTGATCAATGGGGTGTGCAGCAAGGCAAAAAACTCGCGCAGCGAATTTTGCAGTTGTTGCGTAGGCGCAGAGGGGAATAAGGGATTTTTATATTTTAATTTGCGGCTCCGTGCTGGGATTCAGCGCCTAAATCCGTCATACCCTGCGAGGCCGTCTTAATTATTCAAGCAAAATATTAATTTTGCACGCCCGAGACAGAAGCATCCAAATTATCAATTTTAAATAAATATGCAACATTAATTACTTGTGTCTTTCTCATTTTACCTCACCTATATTAAAAACACCGTTCTGGCAGTGTCAGATGAAGTTCTGAATCTCGAAGTGATCGAATATTTGTAATCAATAAATCATAAAAATATTCGTTAACCATATGGCCGAAACCATCAACTAAGAAATATTTTGCATGAGGAATGAGTGCCGCTAATGCAGCTCCATGATCGGGTGGAAATATAGGATCTTCCGTTCCATGAAAAATTACGGTGGGAACTCTAATTTGTGAAGGTAAGAATTTTACGATTTCCTCGGAAATTTTACAGACGCTAACGTGATTGGTAATGCTTTTTGGATAACGTACGCGGTTTAAAAATTCTTGATGCATTTCACGATTACGCTTTTCTGCAAACGGAATTTTATTACCATTTAAAATTCTCCAACCCTCTACGCGAAATTCTAGATTTTCTAATTCATTTTTAGGTGGTGTTAATACAAATTTTTTAATCCAGTTTAAATAAATAGGGAGTGGCGACGATAGACTATTGGGTTCAGGATCCATTCCGGCATAAGCTAAATTCATCGGCCTAAAATTGGTTGAAGTCGCAATTAAAGTAATGCTGAGCGTTCGTTCTGGACAATGTACCGCTAATAATTCTGCAATGGGGCCGCCCATAGATAAACCGACAACATGAAATTTATTTACATTGAGTGTATTCAGTAATCCGAGCGCGTCCAACATCATATCAAATAAATTATACGAATGTTCCGCGTAATTAAAACATGTAGAAAATCCGGTGTCGCGATGGTCATAACGAATCACAAAAAATCCCGCAGCCGCTAATTTTTCGCAAAATTCAGTGGGCCACATAATGCCCTGACAGCAGCCGCCCATAATCAACAATAAAGTTGGATTATTGGGCTGACCAAATGCTTCATACCAGATATTAATATTATTAGATTTAGCATTAGGCATTTTTTCTTTCCCAAAAATGTTTCGAATATTATACTCAATAAAACCAGCTAAACAAGTGAATTTCTATAGCTCGTTGATATGTAATAAGTATAATTAAATTATCGGTCAAAAAAATTTATAAAAAATATCGACAACATATACAGCAAAAGTAAAAATAAATTTATTGAGTGAAAAAATTAATTGTCATTGCGAGAGAAAAATTTTGATGCCAAGGAAAATGGTGCCTGGATCGTAGCTCCCAGTAGGAAAAAATAACAGCCCCGGATCTTCGCTCCGGGCTACGAATGAGCATAACGGCAAAATAATATACAAATTTAAGCAAATTTAGCCTATATCTCTTTGATTTGTATTAAAACTGCTATAATGAGTTATTATAAAACCTCATTCGCTCAGGAATTTCATATGCCAACAAAAAGAAAATATGGAAAATCTTCACAAAACGAAGTGAAAAAAGAAATGCGACGCTATAAAAAAGGCACCGCTAAAAGTGGTCCCAAAGGAAAAAAAGTCAAAAGTCGCAAACAAGCCATAGCTATAGCTTTATCCAAAGCACGCAAAAAGGGTGCAAAGGTTCCAAAGAAAAAGACGGCGAAGAAGAAGAGCTCTACCAAAAAGACTGCAAAAAGAAAAACTTCTACGAAACGTAGTTCTAAAAAAAGAAGCGCAAAGCGCAAATCTTCTAAATAAAATTGTTTTTTTCAAGTAGCCTAAAAAGTGGTTATTCATGTAATCACTTTTTTAATTATAAATTAAGATAACTCCACACCTAAAAGATTTTGCGTATTAATTTAACAGCAAATTTTCACTTTTCTTCTATAATTATATTACATAAAAAATAAAATACGTTTTGATATTTATCACAGAATTTCTAGCTAAATTCTATTATATTTAACTCTATTAATAATATCTAAATTATCCAAACAACGTTTTATTTATCGGAGATAGGATTAATGCCCAAAAATACTTTACCGCCTCAGCAGCAAACGCATCAGCCTGGTAAAGAAAGTGAAATGCATCCTAAACCTAAATCAGGAACGCCTGAACCTGAATGTCGAGGAAAATTACAGGATAAGGTTGCCATTATAACTGGTGGAGATAGCGGGATTGGAAGAGCTGTAGCGTATGCATTTGTAAAAGAAGGCGCGAAAATTTCGATCGTCTATCTTGAAGAACATAAAGATGCAGAAGAAACTAAAAAGAAAATCGAAGAACAAGGAGGTGAATGTTTATTGATAGCAGGTGACATTGGAGATGAAAAATTTTGTCAATCTGCTGTGAACAAAACATTAGATAAATTTAAGAAAATTGATATTTTGGTTAATAATGCAGGCGAGCAACACGTTGAAAAAAATCTAGAAGATATTTCGCAGGAACAATTGGAAAAAACATTTCGTACGAATATTTTTTCCTATTTTTATTTTGCTAAAGCAGTGTTGCCGCATTTTTCGAAAGGTGCAAGTATTATTAATACCGCTTCGATCGTCGCTTATAAGGGCAATCCACTCTTAATGGATTACTCTGCGACTAAAGGTGCGATTGTCGCATTTACGCGTTCATTATCCATGTCGATTGTGAAAAAAGGAATTCGTGTTAACGGGGTGGCACCAGGACCCATTTGGACTCCATTAATTCCAGCCAGTTTTTCCAAAGAACACGTTGCGAAATTTGGCAAAAATACCCCGATGGAACGACCGGGTCAACCTGAAGAAGTAGCGCCCGCATACGTTTTTTTAGCATCCGATGAGGCTTCTTATATATCGGGACAAATGATTCATATTAACGGTGGTGTTATTGTAAACGGTTAATTAAAACGAATTTGCATAATGATGAGGTTAAAAATAATAAATCAAGTATGCGAATAATGCACTGGTAAGTGCATAAATTAAAACAAAAACGGAGAATATTATGAAAGATCAATTTAATCCAAAAAATGAAAATCCACGTAATCCTAATCAAGGTGGACAACAAAAAACCCCAGGCACCGGACGCCAAGATCAAAAACCAGGTCAAAAGAAAGATCAAGAAGGTGGCCGTGGTGGTCAACGCTAATTTTTAGCAAAATAGAGGGCAATTGATTTTGTCCTCTATTTTTCAAAATTCAATAAATTTATAGGAAAAAGCCATGACTGATCATAATTATCGTTCTACAGATAATATTCGCGACGCAGGTCATAAAGCCGAGGAAAAAATTCATAAAGTAGGTAAAAAGGTGGGTGATTTGGGCGAGAAGGCCGCGGATCAAGGTGACGAATTGCTCGACAAATCTGAAAAATATAAAGAAAAGGCGGTGGATTATATACAGAAACATCCATTGCGCTCCGTTGTTTTAGCAAGTTTAGCAGGAGTAATTCTGGGAAAAATCTTTAGAATTTAAAATGATTCCATTGATATTTCCACAGCATTAATCAGGAGGATCCATGCTCTTGATAAGGACTAAATATGCAAACGCAAGTATTGTGGCAGGACACGGCGGATAAACCACCGGTATTTCCCGTTTTGGAAGAAAATTTAGAAGCAGACGTATTAATCATTGGTGCTGGTATTACCGGTTTAATTGCGGCTTATAATTTAATGACGCAAGGATTCAATGTCCTTGTTGTCGAACGCGATACGGTTGGCAATGGTACTACGGGAAATTCCAGCGGAAATTTATATGTTCCAGTCCAGCCCTATTTTCAGAATGTGATTAAAAAATTCAATGTTGATATCGCAAAAGACGTTGCACAGGCACGTAAATTCGCGATCGATTTTATTCAAAATTTAATATTAAAATTGAAAATCGATTGCAAATTTTCACGCAGGCCATGGTTCTTATATGCGAGCAATGAAAAAGAAATTGATTTTTTAGATAAAGAAATGGAATCATTTAAAAAATGCGATGTTAATGTTCATTCCGTACCTGAGTTGCCATTACCCTTGAAATTTAAAAAATGTATTCAGCTCGATAAACAAGCGCGATTTAATCCCTATCAATTTTGTATTAAATTAGCTGAATATTTACAGGAAAATGGCTGTAAAATTTTTCAGAACACGGAAGTTAGCGAAATTCAAGAAAAGCATAAATGTACGGTTATTACGCCAAAAGCCAAAATATCCGCGCAAAATGTTATTATTGCGACCCATACACCACTGGGAATTAATAGTGTACAAATTTTTACGGCGCCTTATCGGAGTTATGTGGTGGCTGCAACGCTAAAAGAAGACTATTATCCCGAAGGTCATTTTTGGGATTTAAGTCAGCCCCATCACGCTATTTGCACGCAACCTTGGAAAACAGATGCGCCAGGACTGGTGTTAATTGCGGGTAATCATCATAAAACGGGCCAGGACAAAGATGCGATTGCGAATTATGCAGCGCTCACTCAACATCTGCAACAACAATTGAATATCCAAGAAATCGCCTATCGCTGGTCTGCGCAACATTATCATTCTGCCGATGATTTACCCTATATTGGTCTTGCGCATCGGAATTCGAAATTAACCTATATGGCGACTGGATATTTTGCCGATGGTTTAGTTTATGGTGCGTTGGCTGGCGTGATGTTATGTGAAGCGATACTAAATAAAGAAAATACATGGAATAAAACATTTAATTCTCGACGTTTCACACCTCTGGCTTCAGCTGCATTTCTGGCAAAAGAAAATGTCAATGTGTTAACGCAATATCTTAAAGATATGCCATTTTGCAATTCACACGATTTCTCAACTGTGAAAAATAACGAAGGCAAAGTGCTAGAAATTAACAGTGAAAAATGCGGAGTGTATCGCGACGATAATGGTAACCTACACATCGTTTCGGCTGTGTGTACGCACATGAAATGCATCGTCAATTGGAATAATGCTGAAAAAACTTGGGATTGTCCTTGTCACGGCAGTCGATTTACTACTCATGGCGAGGTGATTGAAGGGCCAGCTATCAGTGCGCTAGAAAAAAAACCCATAGGAAAGTATCAAAAATGAGTATTGCAATTACTGTTTGTTTTATTCTGGCCGCATTATTGGGTGCATATTTGATATCGTTTATTCTTAGAAATAAAAACACGCCGAAGGGAGTTGCTTTAGTTCATGGACCATTGGCGGTATTAGGATTTATCTTATTATTCTTTTATTTAGTTTTATACTCAGGTCACCCTTGGGTGAGTTTTATTATCTTTTTTATCGCCGCGATGGGTGGTTTTATGCTGATGTTCCGTGATATTACAGGAAAATCCCTACCAAAGTGGTTTGCTCTCACGCATGGCATCGTTGCATTGTGTGGCTTTATTGTTTTAATCTATTCTTTATTTTTTGTTCCAGTTTAAATGACATCTATGCGCATACATAACAAGTTATTATTTTTAATTTTACTTTTTGTTTGTGGATACTCTTTATTTCCGAGTATTTGTTTGGGTCATGAGCCATGGTTATTATCTCCAGGCGAGGTCGATAGTTTAAATGCGAAACCGAAATCGCTCGAATTTACGCAAATAACATGGGTGAATTCGTTACTCTGTTTGATGACATTGGGTGGAATGGCGGTATGGATATATTTAGATAAAAAAATTGATAGATGGTTTTTTCCATTACAAACTCAATTATATTCATATCACAAGTGGAGTGCCTTGTTTCTACGATATGGCACCGCTGCCATGTTAATAATTTCCGCTTTTGGGCTTATTCCACGTGATGGATATTCTTATTTTACGCCGAGCCTCTTTACTCCCGATTTGATTTTAAATTCAAGTGAATCGTTATTGAAATGGTTGCAGGTCATTATTGCTATCGCATTTCTCCTCGGAATATATGTGCGATTTTTTGCGTTAATACTTTTGACACTCAGTATCGTCGCATTTATTTTATTTGGTATTAAATTTGTTCCCTATAGCGGGTTTTATTTAGGAATTAGTATTTATTTGATGTTGGAGGGTGCACAAATCTTTTATTTGCATGTTCCAACATTTTTCAAAATAAATTTAGTTCAGTGGTCAGATAAACATACACAATGGGCTCAATTAATTTTGCAAATACTGACTGGCTTAAGCTTTATATTTTCTTCGTTAATTAAATTTCTATATTCCAATCTTACCTTAGGATTATTAGTTAAGAGCTCTGCTTTTACGTTTGGCATTCCGTACGGGGCGTTTGTATTTCTGATGGCGGTGATTGAGATGGCATCAGGCATTTTAATTATAAGCGGAGCAATGCTGCGGGTATTAGCGATTGTCTTATTTATTCTGTTTACTTTCTTGAGTATAAATGTCAACGAAAATATCTTGGCACATATTTTTATTTATGGAATTTTATTGGCTTTTATTTTAAATGGAAACGGTTGGCAACGATATCAGAAGCTCACCATCTACTAGGGTAGATTTATTTTTAATTTATTCTGCTATGACATAAATCAACGTTTATCTCCATGAATTTTTTTATAATGAAACTATAATTAATTACAGGAGAGGGAACATGGCATTACCCAAACAAGCAAAGCATGATCGATCAGCAACGGCAAAAAAATCCACGTCATCAAGTAGCCAACAGAAATCGCAGTCTGTTAAGGAAAAAGAGCACAAGGAAGATTCTGCGCATGAGAAACAGGCAGCAGAAATTCGCAGGGACCGTGAGGTGGATGCCCAGCATGTCATGGGAGGAAAAGACGGTAAAACGAGTCGCTCACCTAAATCACACGATAAGGAAGAGGAAGAGTGATAAAAAGAGGGTAGGAATGGAAGGACCTGTTCCTTCTCTCACTATTTAAAATTTAGAAAACGAAAGAACGAGCTTCTTATTTTACTGGGGAATTTGGCTAGAATTATCTGCATTAGATGGGAGTGAAATCCGTCCATGTGATATTGCAAAGCTGACATCACTAGTGGTAACTTAGAGACTATAATTAACCGTTGTTCATCGTTCAGAAGATAATAGAAGCATCACTTGGTCGAACAACAATAATGCTTTAAAGCGTGTTTTAAGGGATTGATTCATCTTTAAATTTAGACGTATATAACATACATGATTTATTTAAAACGGCCCTATTCGCTATTTTTTATCTTATTATTAATATTTAATTTCACCACTTTTGCTATTAAATTAAATGACAATGGGCGAATTACTCAGACCTCGGTTGTGCGCGTTATTCATATTAAAACAGAAGCTGAAATAAAAAATGCTATTCAAACTGCGAAAAAACAACATCTTCCCATCGCCATCATGGGAAAGCAGCATAGCCAAGGCGGCCAATCGCTTGAGCCCCATGCAATTGAATTGGATATGTTGGATTTTAATAAAGTATTGAGCATTAATACAAAAACTAAACAAATTACCGTACAAAGTGGGATAACCTGGCGTCATCTACAGGAATATATCAATCCCTATCATTTAGCTGTGAAATCTATGCAATCACCCAATGTTTTCACGGTTGGCGGCTCCTTGAGTGTCAATGCACATGGGGATGATTTTCGTGCGGGATCCGTTGGAAATAGTGTCGTGGCGTTTCATTTATTGCTAGCCAACGGAAAAAAAGTTTTGGTGACTCGTGAGATAAACCCAAAATTATGGTCAGCTGTAATAGGAGGCTATGGATTATTCGGTGTTATTACGGATATTACTTTGCAATTAGAAGATAATGATTTATATGTGAGTCATTATCAAGAGCTGAATATTGATAAATTGCCCAAATATTTTCGTGAAAATATATTGAATAATAATGATGTGAAATTATTTTATTCGCATTTAGATATTACGCCTGGAAAATATTTTTTACGTGAAATGTATCTTATTACTTATTCGGCTACTCGTATAAAACAAAAAGAAATGATATTGTTGGAAGATCCCGATAAATTTAATTTTTTTCTAGCTCCGATGTTTAATATTTCCAGAGACCATCCGTTTGGAAAAGAAGTAAGATGGTTTCTCGAGGAAAAAATCTTTAGTAAACGTTATCATAACCAGATGGTCACACGAAATAACGCTATGCAAAAACCCGTACACTTTGCATCTGAACATCACGATCAGAATAAGACTGATTGGTTACAAGAATATTTCATCCCAGTTGGTCAATTGCGGCCTTTTATTAATGCACTTCGTCAAACAATGTTAAAAAATAAAGTTAACCTTCTGAATGTTACAGTTCGTTATGTGCCGGCAGAAAAAAATAGTCTATTATCGTATGCGAAAAAAGATAGCTTTTCGGTAGTTATCTATTTTTATCAAAGCTTGTCGAGTAAAAATGTTGCACATACTCGGGTGTGGACACAAAAATTAATTAATTCTGCCTTAGCTCTAGAGGGTAATTATTATTTGCCATACCAAAACTTCGCCAGTGCAGCAAGCTTTAAGCAAGCCTACCCGGGATATAAAAATATTATTAAATTAAAAAGAATTTATGATCCGCGGAATAGATTTGTAAATATTTTTTATAAAAAATATTTTAATTAATACTTTCATTGCCATCTCATGTCTCCTCACAAAAATAATTTTGATGGGCTTATTTTTAAGATTGCCATGCCACTTCATGGCTCGCAATTCCATCGCTTTGCTTCTCAATTCGGATGCGCGCTAAGGATTTCGTTGCCGCTATCTATAAGAGAGGCTAATTGATTTAAGATATGCTCCGATTATGTTGAAGATGCAGAGTGTGGCTATTCCCAGGCTTTCGTTAATATTCATTTCGAGGGCTTTTGAGGCTCCATTACTGATAATGGCAGACAATCAAGTCATTAAGAAAATTATTTTGATCTTTCGAATAAAGTAGATCACTTAAATTATTTTATTTCAATAATTTCTTTATTAGAGTAATTTATTTAATTAATTCTAAAGATTTTTAGATCAAAGCAAGAAATCCGCAAGTTTTATTTTTAAATATATTCAGATATAATTTCTTGAGTGCTAGAAGATGAAGTCAAAAATAAAAGGTATTCATATGACAGAATTACAAAAAGGCTATGTTAAATGGTTTAATGATCAAAAAGGATATGGCGTAATTGAATCAGAAGCAGGTCAAAGTGTTTTTGTACATTACACTGCAATAAAAAATTCAGAACAACACCGTACTTTACTCAAAAATAGTCTAGTTCAATTTAAAGTGATGCAAGGCATAAAAGGTGCACAGGCTGAAGAAGTTATGGTCATTCATATTTACCACGAATGATGTTTCTTTTTCTCTGTGTTGCTAAAAAACAATTGTCCTAATATGAGATTTAAACATCCTTATTGAATTCAGTTTATAAAGTTATTCCAATAATAAATATTTCTGTGTCGGCTCATCACAGAAATCTTAACTTCGGAGAAACCGACTAGGCCAACCACATAGCTGCAGTTGACCTACTCGATTTGGCCGTGGTTATCCGCGTATTGTTTTTGCTTACAAAGTATTTGTAGAAATCTCTTATCATTTTATCGATTTTTTGAATCTCGATATCAAAGCCTGCTATTTAGATTCACAGCCCACAATATATGATCACTTTGACAATGTCACTGGTTTAAATTACCAGAAGATAGGACTATTTATTGGCCTTGATAGTGAATTATAGGTACAATCCCAAAAATAAGATCATTTATACTAGAAAAGGAAATTTTCGATGCATATATGGATAGATACCGCAGAAGCGGAAATTATTGATACAGCAAATGAGATGGGACTAATTTATGGTGTCACCACGAATCCCACCATTTTATCTCGATCACCAGCGTCTCCCAAAACCACCATCGATCGCATCTTAGCTCAACAAAAAGGTCCCGTTGCTGTGCAAGTAACGCAAAGCGCACAAAAAGAAATGTTATATCAAGCGAAAAAATTAGCGAATTATAACAACAGAATTATTGTAAAAATTCCAGCGACACAAGATGGTTTTAAAGTGATGGCGAGTATGGCCAAAGAAAATTTACCTTTTCTAGCCACCACCATATTGGATGTGAAACAAGTTTATTTAGCTAGTATTATCGGGGCAAAATATGTTTCGCCTTATTTTACCGCGATTCATCTTTTACACGGTTGCTATCAAACGCAAGCAAAAAAAATGCAAACTATTCTCGACCGACAAAATTCAAAAACACAAATATTAGCGGCAAATATTACCGAAGTGGAGCAAGTTATATTTTTTGCTGAGCTGGGAATACCTTCGATTACCATTCCAGCTAAAGTATTTCTTCCTTTAATCGAATCTCCACCTACCATCGGTGATCATTTAAAAAAATTTGCTGATGCATGGAACAATAGAGAAGACGAACTATTTAATATAGAAAAACCGAACATCTAAAGTACCATGGGTCAGCTATTTGATTATAGGCTACAGTCGGTAAACCAGTATCGTATTAAATATCTCAAATAATAAAAGAACAATGCTGAACAGTATTTTAAGTTGATTGCTTCTTTTGTTCGAATAAACTCATGTTTATCAGTCTCATTGTTTTATACCTTCTAGTTTCAAGCGATTGTATACTTATTACTTTCATAAAAAGTGTCTACGTGGTTTAATTTCATAGATTTCTTTTATATTAATTCAGGTTGCTAGCATATTTATGAAAATGAACATGATAAAAGCTGCAGATGCATTGAAAAGATAAAAAGTCTACTGTTTTACAAAAGACTGTTCGAAATAATCAACTACAGGAATTGAAAGATAATGCGAAGAAAACAAAACGATCGCGTCTTATCTGAGAAAATAAATGTAAATATCCCGGATTTGCAAAAATTACGGCACCTTAATTTGGGAAGCTATAGATTAAGTTCATATGTAATCTACGCCGCTAAAGGTACGCGTGAGCAAAAAGCCAAAGATTATCAAAACATTATTGATAAATTTATGGAGACTATTAATCGTCAACAAATACCTGGGGATATTTCATTTGCACGAGTTATTTCTGCCTTAACGAAACTCAATCAAACAGATGTGGCGCTAGATCTCTTTACTATAATGTCTCAAAAAGTTAATCGCGCATTAAGAAAAGAAATTATAGGTCCCTATACCTATTCTGCTATTTTAGAACTTTCACGAAAACAATTAAAAAATGCTAATGAAGAAAATAAAAAACGAATTTTAGCTAGGGTTTTACAATGGTGGCAAGAATGCAGCAATAATAATTGTATAGACAAATACACGCTTACAAATATGATGTGTATTTACTCCTACCTAGAACATTTGGATCAAGTGGTAGAATTATTTTCATCCTACCCTGCGCTTATTGATTTACCCATGTATAGTCAATATGTTATTGCTTTGGTTAAAAAAAATGAATTAGATAAAGCTAAAGTAGAGCTGAGTGAGATGATCCGTCGTTACTCCAACTTAAAGAGTACGAGTAAACAAAATGATAACGCCATGTATTGTGTCTATAACTATTGGATTACAGCCTATTACATTAATCCACAAAAATCTTCCGAAGCCTTGGCATTATTTGAGAGTGCTGTATCAGCAGGTTTTTATTCTAATAATCAATATGTATTAAAAGATAATAAAATACGATTAAATTTTCATTTACATAAAAACTGTAAAGTACGAGAAGGAGGCCTGCCTTTAGCCGTGGCAAAAGTTGCTTTTTTATATTTGGTAAAACAAATTTCCCAAGATGAGGTCCATTTTTCTAGTCAGATCGTAACTGGAGGACATGACACACAACATGCCAAATTGAAACAGGAGTTCCCGACCTATTTATATGATGAATATGGGATAGAAATTACCTGGAATGAGAATCCCAAGATTTTAGAATTTGACATTCCTTATGCAGCGATGCGAAAAATAAGATTTGTTCAGGATTTTCTGACTTATATGGATATGGACGCACCCGAAATTGAATTTACAGAATTAAAACGTCGATATCGTGCTGATTTACGCCGTGATAATGAAGGACGACCATTTAAACAGCATTCAACTCCACCGGCTTTACCAGGTGATTTTGAAGATCTTACCCTCCAACTGGCTAACAATAGCATGCAGGCTTACAATAATAAAAATTATGGGGATGCTCAGCAATTTTTACAACAAATTATAATATTAAAACCACAACACCCGTGGGCTTATGTGCAACTAGGTTGGGTTTTACATCGTACCGAGAAAATGAATGAGGCCATTAAGCAGTATCAAGAAGCCATCCAACGGTTAGAAGCAAACCCTCATGGCGATCAAGAACTTTTAAGTGAAACTTATCGTAAGTTAGGTTGGGCCTATGATCGAATACATCGTAAAACTCCTATTAAAAAACATATTCAAGCTGCTTTTGATTATTATAAGAGGGCTATTAGTTTAAATCCGAATAATGTTGAAGTTTATAATAATTGGGGAATAGGATTAATACGACTGCGGCAATTTCATGAAGCAATAAAAAAATTTATAATAGTAAAAGACAAAAATTTTAATCATGAGGAATGCTGCGTTCAAATAGGGAATTGCTATAAATTTCGAGGTGATAATGAACTCGCGCTAAAATATTATAATGAGGCTATTAATCGCTCGCAGAAAAATAACAACCTACAGTCTGCTGCGTGGATATATGCAGAAATAGGCGATTTGTATTTTAAACAATTTAGAAGCAATACTTCGGATAAAAATTTATTTCAAAAATCTTTAGCTGCGTTTGAAAAATGCTTAGAATTACAGCCCTCTCGAGATCAAGCTTTGAAAGGGTTGGCTCTTTTATATGAGATAAGTGGTGATGTAGAGAAATCAAATGAATACAAGAAACAAGCCAGTAGAGTACTCCCTGATCCAAATCACATCGCATCTACCAGCATTCCTAGAAGCACATCTAGACAAGAGAATACCCATACTTTATTTGCAAACGCGGAACAAAGCAGAACTTCATTCAGTTCTCAAAATAAGAAGGAGCCCACTCCAACAAATTTCACAAATACGCTTACAATCCAAAAATAGAGTTTTTTCGTAGTCATAAAACTTAAACAAGGCTTTTTAGCATGAACACTTTATACTAAATCTTTTATTCTAACAAAAGGACAAATATGAAACGTCAATTATTCGCCTTAACAATATTATCCTTTGCCACGTTTACATATGCTGAAAATAATCATCAGTTGTGTCGGTTTTATCCGCACTGGAATTGCAATATCCCCAGCGAATTGGTTGTCGTGCAACAAATCGAAACTTTTATTAATAAACATAGTGTTAATGGCAAGGGTAAAGGAATAGTAGCATTTGATTGGGATGGCACGCTTTATAACGAACATATTCCCAATCCAGACCAGTTCAGCGATACACGCTCGGGTCAATCGCTTTGGCATATTTGGGGCGCTAATCATTTAAAACAATATCCCTATTTATTCCCTGCTTTTAAGGCTGATTCCATCAAACAGCAAAGTATAGAAATTAAAATGCACGATAAGTATTTAGAGGGTAAAATGTTTCAACCCGTTGACCCAAACAAAATAGATCCATTAACACCATCGGGTTATGATAAATTTTCACAAATTGCCACATTTGAAAATGGTATGACTCTTCGACAGATGCAGGTTGGCATGCGCGGTTATTTACAAGATATTTCGCCGAAAGAGAATGCTTTCACTAAAATTTTAGATATTGCACAACGCATGCAAGACAAAGGATTTGTTGTTTGGGTCATTTCAGGTAGCAATCCTTATTTTCTCGCTAATGCGATTAATGGATCTAACGGCGTGAATAAAATATTCGGCTATCATCTGTTTCTTGGCTGTGATGACGTGGCAGGAGATCCTAAATTTTTTAATCTAAGATGTAATTTGGCAGGGAATGGAGCGAAGGTAGTACGTATCAATAATGTGTATTCTTTTTCTGGAATTTATGATGATCGTTTTGTGAAAAATGCAATCCCTTCAGAAGATCGACTCATTATTGATAAATATGGCAAACAACTATTTTTGCAACAGCTTGCACAAAAACTCCAACTTCCAGTGATTTTTTATGCTGGAAATAGTGATGGCGATACTTATGCAATGAATTACACATTGAATAATTCGACGGATTCTATGGGGCTATTTGTACAACCGACCCAGAGCACGACGTTTTTACAAATATTAAAATCTCCGATCTGCAATGACCGATGTGTAGATGTAGAGAATCCGCGTTAATAAATAAAGAGTGGTTCGAATAGCGAACCACTCTTGACAATCTAAATTATTCTGCAGGATTTAATTTTATTGCAAAATTATAATGATGATCTTCACCAGATAATTTAGTTTCATAAGCACCATTAAAACAGCTTGCTTCTTTGATGCTAGGGGTACCAATAAATGAGCCATCTGAAATACTAATAATACAATAGGGTTGATTATTAGTATTGTCGCCGACTTGATAAGTTACAGTACCTTTAGACCAAACTGCAGAATCATCTGTAATTGCAAAATTACAGCTGGTTCCATTACAGCTGAGTGGATAATCGGCATCATTCATTATATCACCATCATGATTCAGATATTTAATGGCCGGTGTAATACCAGCATCTACCGTTACGGTAAAAAAATCATGAAAAGTAGTGAGTTTAGTGTTATGCAGTGCAGTAGCGGTGCTAAAAAATAAGGCAGATAATGGAATTAAACCTAGAATGAACCTTCTTCCTGTTGAATGTAACATTATTTTGTCCTCTTGAATTGAAATATGAAGTGTCTAGAGTAACGGAAAGAGGAGAGAATTTCTGTGACAATCGTCATGGAATTAAAGGAAATAAGATTTATGACGCAAAGACGCGAAAGGAAGAGAAAAAAGAACAGTTCAATATTATTGGGATTTCCAATAAATCTACATTAAAGCTATGCTACAAATAAATTCCAGTAAAAAAAATCTTTTTTGATGTCTGGGTCGCGCAACTACGTGGCTAGAAATGACACTCTTTAGCGCGTCATTTCCAAATCATTTAATTCTTTTACCGCCATATTAATTTCATATTTTTGAATTAATGCAGGATTTTGTTCGTTTAATGCAAAATCAATTCGAATATCGGCTTTTTCACCTTCCAGAATAAAATATCCCTTTAATTGATTTTCAGGTATCACTGCATTAATTCGAAGAATTTTACCGGCTTGTGCAAAGATTCCGGCACTTTTTTGCTTTAACTCATTCAGGGAATTATCCAAAAAGAAATTTTCCGCGAAAATACCTGTAGAAGCAGCATTTTTCCAAGTCGGTAATAATTTAATTAATTCAGCTTGGCGCTGTTTTAGAATGGGAGAGGGTGGCAATTGTCTGGGCTGTAAATTAGCTCTTTTTATCAGAAGATCCAAAACGCGCAAATTCACCTTCTGCGCTGGTGCGTAAGTCGCATTAGCAAAAAAGATTACGCCAATGCCGTATTCAGGCATAATCGTCCAATTGCTGCCGAAACCAGGTAATCCTCCGCTATGTAAAATATACGTTTTTTTCTGGCAATCTCGTTCCCAATGTAAGCCAAAACCATACGCTTTAGCGACTGCACATTCATGTCCATCGGCATTGCTAGATTGCGTCACTAATTCCTGAAAATTCCAAGGCTGGTGCATCTCTCGTATCGAGCTTCTCTTAATGGGACCCGTTTCCACATCGTCACGTGGTGGCCATGCAGATTGATGCAAGGCTACATATTTAGCGAAGGATTCGATGGAGGTGATCATGCCACCCATCGCGCCATAGGCTCCATCATGCAACAATTTTTCTTCTTCCCATTTTCCTGCGTGCCATTTATAACCGTGAACGAGCTGATCGGCGGGGATTTTACTAAATTCCCATTCTGCCTGGGTCAGCTCCAGGGGCTGCCAAATATTTTTAGCGATATATTCTTCATACGGCATACCTGATATTTTTTTTATAACATAACCTAAAGTGGCGAATCCTAAATTTGAATATTCATAAATAGTGCCAGCATCATTAGAAAAAGCGATTCCATTTTTGTATAACGCCAGCAATTCATCATCTCTACGCGATAGTTGGCGATCGCCCCATGGGTCATCCGAAGGTAAGCCCGCGGAATGGGTTAATAAATTTCGTAAGGTAATAACAGGCGCGTCTTGAGTTAGTTGTTGATTTTTTATTTCTGGAAGATACAGCATGAGAGGATCATCTAATTTTAATTTACCTTCGTCGCGCAATTTTAAAATAGCCATGGCCGTGAAACTTTTTGTCATCGAAGCGATACGAAACATGGAATGCGTAGTGGCAGGAATTTTTTTATTAATATCAGCATAGCCGCCACTGCCAGAATAAACGAGTTTTCCATCGAGCATAATCCCAAATGCATAACCAGGAATATGATTTTTTTCGGCATAGATTTTATATATTTTAGCAATGGCAGGGAAGTCTGTTTTTATTTTCGAAAGTCTGTCTTTATCGATAAAATCTGGCGGAAGATAGGTAAGATTATTTTGACTGCTAGCAATTAGTGGAATTAATGTTATCGATAATGAAAATGTTTTTAAAATTTCCTTAACCATCGCAACATCCTTTCAGAAATTAATTCGGATGGGTGATTATATATTATTTTTTTTGATTTATCATAGTTTTCGCTTTGCTCTGGTATCTGGATACCGTCTTGCCGTTGACGGCTTCAAAGATGTATAACGAGTCTAGGTGTTTAGTCACAGCGGAGTCATCCCCCCGAGAAACTTTCAATTATTCACATTTTTTGAAACTATAAAGCTAATTACGAAGTTGTTATGGGAGTGAAGCTTAAATTATCCTCCTCACCCGTCATCTTCCTCCGTAGGTCGTGCACGGTATAAAGAAAAGCGCTTAAATAGCACGGCCGAAGAGAGGAAGATCCAAATCAACTAAGATTATTAAAATTTTTAGGATGTGTTTTTTACAGTGCTTTAATTTGGTTTATCCCGACTTCGGCCATGAAATTGCCAGTTCTTTTTCAGTTTATTAGACGGCCTGCGCGGGATAATGACGGAGGTGATGCCTTTGAACCGGTGGGATCCAAATTAAAAACTTCGGAAAAAACGATTATACATTCATTTTCTTTGCGTCTTCTATACTTTCGCGTCTTCGCATTAAAAATCTTTTTAACGATCATCTGGCTGACCCCACAGGACTAATAGTTACCGCCAGCTTTGTTTCTTCAATATTCATAAAATTATATAATTTTGTTTGTAAATTCTTTTGGGCGACTAGTGCTTCCCCGTAGGTTGTGAATAAACTTGTGATTTCTGACGAGGAAAATAACCGCGCAAACATTGCTAAAATTGAATTTTCGTAAGCGGCGTCAATTTTTGCTGCTGACTCTGCAATAGGTTTAATATGAGATAATTCAGTGATAGCTTGCATCCAATTAATGTGTTGATCAAAACAAATTTTTGCAGTTTCTGTTTTTAATTTACTTTTATAAAACTCTAATTGAGAATTCGTTTTTTTCACTAAATCGATCGCCTTAAAATTAAATGCCAAAAGCACGGCAGTTTTAAAATTATCAAGGCCTTGCAGTGTAATAGGCGACCGCGATTGGCGTAACTTTTTATATGCTTCTTCAATTCTTTTTGGCGTAGTAGGTGGGTAAGAAAAAACGTAATCAAAATTTCGGTATAGCTCCATTGCGAAAACGATGGTAGGGGCTCGATCTAATCCTTGTGCGCAATGGACAATAATAGGCGCTGCTTTTCTTTGTGCGGAGGATTCTTTTTGTAATTCTATTAGCTGATAGAGTTGTTCTAAATCCTGGGGACTTAAAAAGAATTGATTATTTTTGCTATTGATATAGAGAATTTCCGCTTCGCGTTTTTTTAATGGATCGTTGGAATCTGGCGTGATTGCAAAAGTATACTCGAACGTAAATCGTTCCGGGTGTGTTTCTATTTTTGCAAGATGGCTAGTATAAGTATCTTCAATATTAGTGTAATAATCGGATAAATTTTCCATATGATCGTCAAAGGTATGACCTAAAACGATAATCTTTATTTTTTTACATGAATGCTTTACTAACGCGTTGACATGAGACAGCATATTATAAATATATTCTTTTGGATTATGCGGAGACATAGTTCGTGGTGAAGCAGACAAGAAAAGCTGGTTATTTCCAATTATTTTATTAAATCCCACTACTTTATTTACTTCTTTCGGGTAGGTGCTGGGATCTTCATAATACTGATAAGGTGAACCTTCGTGAATGGTTTTGATTTTGAGGTTTGGATTTTGGTCTTCGAGTAAATTACCTTGGCTATCATATTTGATTTCAGCACCTGCTTGCTGAATTATTTTGTCGATAATGGGATACTGTTTTTTAAATATATTTAAATCTTGGTCTATGCTCATTCCTAAGGCTTGATTGAGAGCCGCAAATTTATCTTCATAAAAAGTTTGAGTTTTTAGAAGACGCTTAAAAATCTGCCCAGGACCGCGTTGCAAAGCAGAATGTAATATTGTCTGCCACGCTCGCAATAAATCATCACCGGATTTATTTTGATAGGCAATTAGCATTTCGAAAACACCAGTGGGATAGCGACGGGTAATGCCGTTGTGAGCGAATGGTTTTCCACCTAACGCGCCAGAGACTCTGTCTGCAAAAGTCAGTAATTCTTTATGAATGTCAGAAATCAAAGCGGCTTTTTCTACTGACAAATTAGATTGCGGCTTTGCTTTAGCTTGTATGTTTATTCCTGCTGCTGTTTGCAGTAATTCTTTAACATTCCATTTGGTTTTAGCGCTGGTTTCATAATATTGGTATCCATGCTCTGCCGCAAAATTTCGTGCCTTTTCTTCACTCACCTCTCTTTGATTCCCTAAATCGGCTTTGGTACCCACTAAAAAAATCTGTACTTTGCTTTTATCTTTCACATTTTTTTCTATTTCTTTTAACCACACGGATGTCAATTCGTCAAAAGATTGTTGGGAGGTAAGATCAAAGCACAACAAAATAAACTCGATTTTTTGATAATAAACCGTAGACATAGGCCTAAATTTTTCTTGGGCGGAGGCATCCCAAAGTTCCACACTTATTTTTTGCTTGCCTTGTATAAAGTTGTGAATTTTACAATCGAAGCCGATTGTGGGATGGTATCTTTCATCAAACGTTTCTATGAGACATTCAGTAAGGTTAGTTTTGCCAGCCCCAGTAGACCCTAGTACTAATCCTTTTACTCTGCGAGTTTGAGCATATCCTAGTTCTTGTTCACGCATATTATATATCCTATACAATAATTTTATGATAAGTGTAAAGATGTTAGCTTAAGGATTTATGAGGTGTTGCAAAATAAGCTAGATTTAATAAAAATTGCTCTCAATAGCGTGATAATAAGTTTTTCTTAAAAAAATAAATTAATTTGCTGCTAGAAGAAAACCTGAATTTTAACTTTAACAATTCCATCATACTATTTATGTTAAGATTAATGATGAGTATAAATTTTGATGTAATAGCAAGTAATAGTTTAATCGATAAAGGGTTGTTAGAAAATGTTGAAACCATTGAGTGATGCAATAGGAACTGCAGCTGGAGTAGCATGGCCGAGTTTCGGTATCCTTTCGGCGGTGTTAGCATTAACGATGGGTAGTGGCACTGCATTAATATTTGGTTCAATTGCGATAGGAGTATTTGCTTGTGTTGCGATACCGATGGTTTGGTGGTCGTATAAATCCATCGCAGATCAAAATAAAGAAAATGATGAGAAACTAGCTAGAGTTAAGACAAAAACACATGAATTTCTACTAAATTTTATTTCGGTAAATTTAAAATCATATATATTAAAAAATTCAATTTCACAATATAGTGATCTCGATGCGAATAAAATAATCCATTATCTAAATAAGCAAATCAATAAAAACGATGAATTAAGACAAAAACATTTCCCGGAATATTTTTTTCTATATGCTGATTTTCATTATAATAGAAAAATATTACGAAAATTTATCAAGAAATTACAAAAAACTGAATATACATATGAACATTTAAGTGAATCACCGGATTACCCAGTCCTATTTCAGGACTTGGAATCGAGAGTAAAGTCTCAATGTCAGAAGCTCAAAGTATTAAAATATGAATACGATCCTTATGTCTTTTCTTCCCCAACTTCTCCAGTCATTATAAAAACCGCCGCGATGAATTTTTTTGCGGCTTTTGGTGCCATTGCAGGAGGAACGGCGGGTGCTTCCGGGGTTTTAGTTGGACTGGGTGTTATTACTAGCCTCACGAGCGTGCCGATTATTGGTTGGTTGGGATTAACGGGTGCTATTATTTTTGGGGTCGCGTTAGCCAGTTTGCAAATTTATTCGTTATATGAAGAAAATAAAAAGAAAGCGATTATTAAATACTATAAGCATAATAACCTCTATTTAGAAAAAAAAGTCCATGATAGGAAAATTAAATTAGATGTTAAATTAAAACAAGTTGAAAAAAATAAATTAGCTGAACAAAGTAATAAAGCTGAATCATCTAATATTCCGATTCCGGATATGTTTGTTCGGAAAAGTGATAGTTTTTCGACGCTCTCAGATTCTCTTCCCAGCCGTTCTCCTGAGAGTCTTTCTGGTGAGATTTCAGAGACAGAAACGAATACGTTGTTAGAGTCACCTGGAGCATAAATGCGTACCAATCCATAAAAAAGGTTTTAGTTTCGCTGCGCGAACTGATGTCTCTTCACAAAATAATTTTTAAAGCAAAGGAAAATGAATGGACTGTATTTCAATGACGACACCGCGCTCGTCATTATTCCGTGTAGGCCATCTACAATCATTGAGAAAAACGCTGTAGTATCATGGCCGGAATCGGAATAATCCAAATTTACGATATAGAAAGATTCACGCTTTAATAGTGAGTTTTTTTGAAAGTATGCGAATTTAGATTGCTCCCTCTCCGACCGTGAGATCTTTATATTTTGCTTTATTTTGTAGACGGCCGTCGGGGAACAATGACGACACCGCGCTCG
>Ga0351867_10013_pt1 | contig 71421 bp, 77 predicted proteins | sample TotcelHFGM3001M8_FD_206779 | JGI IMG/M metagenome (GOLD analysis project Ga0351867, IMG submission 206779) | Enriched cells from coal bed in the Powder River Basin, Montana, United States - Total cells FGM rep2 HSBNCT.FGM.300.1.M8 ...
CGTTATTTCATGCCTGCCTTCGAAGGCCGCCAGGGTCCTGGCTACCTTGAGGATATAGATATCCGCCCGGTGGCCGTCGACTCCCTGATCCAGGCAGATGCGGATGATCAAGCCCAAGATATCCCTCGTATGGCGCACGTAGGGCAGGCATTCCCGGGCCAGCCCGATCTCCTGGCGCAACCGCTCCTGTTCCACCCGCCAATCCCGGAAGAAGGCCGCGGGATCATCCTCATAGGCTAACCAGCGCTGCACCACTTCCATGCGGTCCTCGGGGTTTTGCAGGCCGCTAACCTCCACACAGAGACCGAAACGGTCCAGGAGTTGGGGCCGCAGTTCCCCTTCCTCCGGGTTCATGGTCCCTACCAGAATAAAACGGGCCGGGTGGGCGAAGGAAATCCCTTCCCGTTCCACCACATTGAGGCCCATGGCCGCGGCATCCAGGAGGACATCCACCAGATGATCATCCAGCAGATTGACCTCATCTACGTATAAGATGCCGCGATGCGCCGCAGCCAGGATGCCCGGGTCGAAATGCTTCTCGCCGGTTTTGATGGCCTTTTCCAGATCAATGGTGCCTAGCAGGCGATCCTCGGTGGTGCCCAGGGGCAGGTCTACCACCGACATGGGCCGTTCCACCCCGGGCAATTGCTTGTGCAGCTGCAATTGCTTGAGGCAGGCCTGGCAGATCTGGGTCGGTTGATCCGGATCGCAGTGGAAGGGACAGTCGGGCACCACCTTGATGGGGGGCAGCAGCTCCGCCAGGCCCCGGGCGGCGGTGGATTTAGCCGTGCCTTTCTCGCCGCGGATAAGCACCCCGCCCAAACGGGGATTGATGGCATTGAGGATCAAGGCTTTTTTTAAGCGTTCCTGGCCCACCAGGGCCGCAAAGGGATAGGTGGGATGATTGTCGGTCATTTCTTACCTCCATGGGAAAGAAAGGCGAGGGTTTTTTGCATGGCTGCTTTCCAGGACTCGACCTCGTCCGCGGTGACGACATCCACCGCCCCGCCCTGGAAATTGCTGCCCGCGGCCTCGCCCATATCTTCTTCCAGCCAACCTTCTATTTCTAAGTAAATCTGTTTCAGCGCCGCCAGGACCTCCGGGTCGGCCTCCCAAAGGCCCCGCTGCTCCGCTTCCAGCAGGCGCCGGGCGATCTCCTCCAGGGCCCAGGGGTTTTCTTTCTGGAAGAATTCCCGGTTTTCTTTATCCAAGACAAAGGTGCGGGTTATGTCATCGAATATCCAGTCGTCCACTTCCTGGGTGGTGGCCTCCCAGCCGTAGACCCGGCCGACGCGCTTGCTGATCTCCCCGGCGCCTTTATAACCGTGATTTTTCATGCCGTCGATCCACTTGGGGTTGAGCACCTTGGCCCGGGCCACCCGGCGGATTTCATCGGCCAGGTCCCGCACGGTCACCTGCTCGGGAGAGCGGGTATCGCCATAATAGGTCTTGACCGGCTGCCCGGAGAGATGCCGGGCCGCAGCCGTCAGACCGCCATGGGTCCCGAAATAGGAGCAGCAGCCGAACAGATCGTATTCATCCGTGACGGCCTTGTTATACGTCACCCGGGCGGTGCTCAAGCTATGGGCCAGGGCGGCGGCCGCGGGTTCTCCGAACACCCCCTTGCCATAGGCATAGCCGTTCCAATAGAGGAAAACCTGGGCCAGGTCCGCTTCGTCCTTCCAGGCGGAGGCATAAACCGCCAGTTGGGTCCCGGCGGAGTAGGTGCCGGGTTGGCTGGCAAAGATGCGATAGGTTGCCCGGCGCCAGGCGGTGGCATCACCGGGGTCCTGGTCCAATTTCGCCATTAATTCCAGACTATGCCGCCGCAGAAAATTTTGGTCCACCGCTTCCGGCAAGGAGGCCACGGCCTGAATGGCCTCATCCAACAGCTCGACACAATTGGGAAAATTATCCCGGGCGATCCCGGACACCTTGATGGTCACATCAATGCGGGGCCGTCCCAACTCAGGCAGCGGGATGATTTCAAAACCCTGCACCCGGCCGTTGCTTTGCCAAACCGGGCGCACCCCGATGAGGTGCATGATCTGGGCCATGCCTTCGCCGTCAGCCCACATGATGTCGTTGGCCATCCAATAGAGGGCGACATTTTCCGGGTAGTCGCCGGTTTCAGTCAGGTATTTCTTCACAATCGCTTCGGCCAGCCGTTTACCCACTTCCCAGGCCCCCCGGCTGGGCACCCGCTGGGGGTCCAGGGAATAGAAGTTGCGGCCGGTGGGCAGAACGTCATCCCGGCCCCGGGTAATCAACCCGGAGGGGCCGGGAGGAATAAACCCGCCGGAGAAGCCGTTCAGCAAGGATTCCATTTCCCGTGAATCTTCCAGACGGCGTTGGAGGTCGCGCAAACGCGCCTCAAAATGCTCGATCTCCGCCAGACTGTCAGCATCGCGTCCACTGGAAGAGGTTTTCTGGATGACCCCTGCCAAGGACGGTTGACTCTCGGTCAGCCAGCGGTTGATGATGGTGCGCCCGGCCTGGTCCACCGCCTCCTGGGCCCGGCCGGTGGCATCGTTATCCAGAGAAACGCCCAACAAACGGCTCAGGAGCCGGTTCCAGGAAGGTCCGCCGCTCACGGGAAAGCGGATGACGGCGTGGAGGAAATCAGCCCGCCGCTCCCCTTGGGGCAACTGGCCGAAGATATGCATGCCGTCCGGGATCTGGGTATTGCGGATCAGAGACAGGCCGTCATGGATACGTTGCACCACCTGGTCAAAGGCCAGTTCCGGGGACAGGGATATTTGCTGGCTGAGATGACTCTTCTCCAGGGAATCCAAAATGAGGTGTTCCATAAGGTGGGCCCGGCCCGGCTCCACGTTTTTCAGCCGCTCATATTCCGCCAGCAGGCGGTCCAACTCACCCATTTCGTCATACAGGCCGGCGGCGGTCATCACCGTTTGCATATGATCCACCAGCACGGCATAACTGCGGCGCTTGGCAATGGTGCCCTCGGGCGGATTGTCGGCGTTGTAAATATACAGATGCGGCAGATGACCCAAGGCGGCATCCGGGCAGCAGCCTCCCGACAGCCCGGTGGATTTGCCGGGAAGAAACTCCAAGGTGCCGTGGGTGCCCACGTGCAGGACCACATCCGCCCCGAATTCCTTATCCAGATAATGATAGGTGGCGATATACTGATGCGGCGGCGGGACATCAGGGTCATGGAGAATCTTGCAGACCCGGCCGTCACAGCGGGACCCGGCGCAGCCCCGCTTAGGCTGGACGCAGACCACCGCCTGGCCATAGCTGACGCCGGTGACCAGGATGCGTCCCTGATGCACCATCGCGGCCGGGATACCGTTTTGCTGTTGTCCCGGCGGTTCTCCCCAGGCCTCCACCAGGCGCTGTTGCAGGGCCGGAGGAAATTCGCCGAACCAGCGGCGGTAAGTATCCACCGGCACCTGGGCCAGGTGTCCGCCTTTGGCGACTATTTCATCCACGGTGGTCCAGCGGAATTCACTGATGGCCTTGCGGTTCATGATGGTGTCGATCAACTCTTTGCCGTCCGCCGGCGGATTTTCTATCCCGTAGCCGGCCTGCTCCATGGTCTTGAGGAGGCGGGCCACGCTCTCCAAGGTATCCAGGTGCGCCCCCGCCCCCACCGTGGCTTCCACCGAGGCGCAGGCGTTATTGTGCAGGATGATGGCGATCTTGCGCGCCGCCGGGGGTTTGGCTTGCAGGCGAATCCAGCGGGTCACCCGGTCGGCCAGACGTTCGGCTCGCCCGGTAATAGGCAGGCGACCGGCAATCAGGTCGGCCTCCACCTCTTTTTGCGCCATACCGGCCGCCACCAGTAATGGTTCAATAACCCCCTCGAACTCAGGCAGCGCCAGGCTCCAACCGATTTCCATCCCCAAACCCTGGGGGTCGGCCTCCCATTCCTCCTCGGTTTTATAATATGAGGTCAAGGGCTGGATCAGGGGGATGTTGAGCCGGGCCAGCAAGCCCTGACTGGTTTGGGCCGTGCCGCCCTCGCTGACGGTGCCCTTTTGACTCGCCAGGAAGAAGGCGGTCAGCTTAATCAGGGCGGCGATGCGGGGGCGGCCCTGGGGGTCCAGATAACAATCCTGGATAATATCCAATCCGCCCCGGGTCCCCAGGCCGTCGTCTTTGAGGGAATAATAAAAGATGGGGATTACCCCTAAACCCCGCTTCTCCAGGGCCTGGATAAGGAAATCGTCCAATTCCAGATTATGCGCCACCCAATCATGCCGGGAAAACATGATGCCCACCATGGTCTCGGTGGGGAAGCCCTGGTTCCGGTACCAGTCCAGATAGTCGGTCACCTGGGTAAAATAGTGCTCCGCCTTGGGGTGATAGAACCCCTCCCAGGGCAGGTCCTCGGGGGGCAAGGCCGGGACCTCCAGGTGCAGCACTTCCTTACCCAGATAATTGAGCAGGCGGCGCAAATTTTCCAAGCCGTTGCGGATGATATATTGGTAGGCCGCGGCCGCCACCGGGAGCGGCACGGTAGAGGGACGCCACAGCGAAGGATCGGAGCCGGTGGTAATCAGCGGTATGCGGGTGGACAGAGCTTCCAGGCGACCTTCCATCTGCTCCCAAAAGGCGTCCGGGGTGCGATACAGCAGGATAAAATCCGCCGATTCCATGGCGTCGAGAGCCTGGGCCAGCTTGTCGGGATTTTCTCCCACCATGCGATGGGAATAAACCTTGAGATCCAACCAGGGACAATCCCGGGCCGCCTGCTGGAGCAGAGGAACATAGGCGTTCCACATCACGGCCACACCTTTAATCGGTGTCGTGGTCATTCGCTATACCTCCGTACGATGATGATCCCGAAAGCAATACAGCCCAGCACATAGAGCATCAGCACCGCCAGTGAGCCTAAACCTGCCAGAGTCCAGGCCGGAAAACGCAGGAGGTGGTTGGTATGAGTCAGGGGCAAACAGTTGATGATCACCTGTACCGGCCAGGGCATTTCATTTACCGGGAAAAAGGTGCCGCAGAAAAAGGCCATGGGCAAAATCATAAAGTTGGTGAAGGTGGCGGTGTCTTCATGGGAGCGGGCTTTCAGACCCACAATGACCCCCAGGGCGGCAAAGAGGGCGCAGTTCAGAAGTAAGGCCAGGATAAACAGCAGGTTAAGCTGCACGCGGCTGCCCAAGAGTAATCCCAGCAACAATAAGATCAGGGAGGCGAACAGGCCCCGAGCCAATCCGGCCAGTAATTCGCCCAGCACAATATCCGCGGCGGTCACCGGGGCCTGGACATAGACCTGAAAGGTGCGGAAATGGAGGCGGCCCACCGTCAGGCCGTTGGCCACCCAGGTATAGGCGTTGGTCATGGAACTCATGGCAATGAGACCGGGCAGTAAGTAGTCCAGGTAGGAAGTCCCCGGGATGGTCACCCGTTTTCCCAATCCCAGCCCGAAGGCCACGAGATAGAGCAGGGGGGCGAACAGGGCCGACACCACATAGCCCAGACGGAGCAAGCGCCGCTGGAAGAGCAGGATTTCCCGGTAAAAGATGGGGAACCAGTTCATTGGGTCAGCCTCTCCCCGGTAAGTCGGATAAAGACATCTTCCAGATTGACCTGCCGGATGATGACCTCACAATTTTCCGTCTGGGCGCAGGCGTAGGCCGTGGTTTTATCCTTGGCCAGGTGATACTCCCGTTTGCCGTTATGGGTGGATTCCACCACATAGCCGCCCAGGTGGGCCACCAGGGCCGCGGGGGTATCCAGGGAGATGAGGCGGCCGCGGTTCAAGATCCCCACCCGGTCGCACAACATCTCGGCCTCTTCAATGTAATGGGTGGTGAGCACAATGGTGATCCCTTCCAGCTTGAGTTGCCGGATCAGGCTCCATAATTGCCGCCGCACCTGGGGGTCCAAGCCCACCGTGGGCTCATCCAGAAACAACACCTGGGGCCGGGAGATGAGGGCCCGGAGGATCAGGAGCCGGCGCTGCATGCCCCCTGAGAACCCTTTCACCACATGATGGGCCCGGGCGCTCAGGTCGCCGAATTCCAGCAACTCCTGGATCCGGTTTTTCAGATCGGGAACCCGGTAGAGCCGCCCGTAGATCCACAGGTTTTCATAGGCGGTCAGTTCCTTGTCCAGGTTGATTTCCTGGGGACAGATGCCGATGAGCTTTTTGACCGGGAGCGGCTGGCGCACCACATCAAAGTCTTGGATTTTGGCCGTGCCCCGGGTGGGCCGGGCCAGGGTGGTCAAAATCTTGATGGTGGTGGTCTTGCCGGCCCCGTTGGGTCCCAATAAGCCAAAGATTTCTCCCGGCGGAATCTGCAAAGATAACCCCTCCAGGGCCACCACGTCCTGGTAATCCTTGCCGAGATTGTCGGTGACGATCATCTGGTTCATGACAGTTTGGGGTACAACAGCCGCTGCTCGCCCTGGCAGACCATGCCTACCTCCAGCCCATAAAGCCGGGCCATGGTCTCCGGGCTGATGACGTCCGCCGGGCGGCCCTGGGCTGCTATCTTGCCGGCCGCCAACAGGATCACCTGATCCGCAAACACCAGGGCCAGGTTAGGGTCATGCAGGGTAAGCAACACCGTCAGCCCCTGCTGATGGGCCAGATCCCGAATCAATTGCAGGATCATCGCCTGATTCCTGAAGTCCAGGTGGTTCGTCGGTTCATCCAGGAGCAGCACCAGGGGCTCCTGGGCCAGGCACCGCCCCAGCAAGGCCAGTTGCCGCTCGCCGCCGCTGATGCGGGTGTATGGCTTGTCCGCCAGGTGATTGATTCTCAAGCGATCGATGATCTCCGCCACCACGGCGCGATCCCGGGCTCCCGGCTGGGACCAGAAGCCCACCCGGGAGAGCCGGCCCAAGAGCATCACCTCCCGCACGGTGTAGGGAAAGACCGGGTGATGTTCCTGGGGCACGATGGCCAGCACCTGGGCCAGATCCCGGATCTTGAGTTCGTCCAGGGGCTGGTCGGCCAGGACGATATGGCCCTCCTGAGGGGTAATCTGGGCGCTGAGGCTCATGAGGAGGGTGGTCTTGCCCGAGCCGTTGGGCCCCAGGAGGGCGGTGACTTCCCCCGGCCGGGCCGTGAGGCTGACCTGGTGGAGAATGAGCTGGCCGTTGAGCCGGACGCTGAGATCGTTTACGGCAATCATAGGTTCCAGGACTCCGCGCCGCCGCGTTTCAGGAGATAGATAAAGAACGGCGCCCCGAACAGGGTGGTGATGATGCCCACCGGAATCTCCCCTCCCACCATGGTGCGGGCCACGGTATCGGAGAGCACCATGAAGCTGGCGCCCGCGGCCATAGACAGGGGGATGACCCGGCGGTGATCCGGCCCCACCAACATCCGCACAATGTGGGGGATCATCAACCCCACCCAGCCGATGATGCCCGTGACGGAAACCGCCGCGGCCACCGTTATCGCCGCGGCCAGGATAAACAGCCCCCGTTCCTTACCCACATCCACCCCCAGGGCTCGGGCCTCCACGTCGCCCATGGACATGGCATTGAGGCGCCAACGCCCCAGCCAGATGAGGAGGGACCCCGCCAGAATCCAGGGCCCCGCCTGGCCCACGGCCCGCCAGTCAGCCTGGGACAGGCTCCCCATGAGCCAAAAAACAATGCTGGCCAGTTTCATGGGGTCCACCAGGAACTTGACGATGGAGACCAGGGCGGTAAAGAAGGCGGAAACCACCACCCCCGACAGGATCAGGGACAGGGTGGGGACCTCCCGGCGGGTGCGGGCCAGGGTAAAGGCCAAAAAGGCGGCAATCAGGCTGAAGACAAAGGCTCCGATCTGAATGGGCAGGCCCGGGATAAAGCCGACGGCGATGGCGCAGCCGAAGGCTGCACCGGCGGACAACCCCAGGATGTAGGCGTCCACCAGGGGATTGCGGAACACCGCCTGAAGAGTGGCGCCCGAGGCCGACAGGCCCACTCCCACCAGCATCCCCAGGACAATGCGGGGCAGCCGGATATCAAAAATGATGGCCTGGAGTTGCCCTTCTTGGCCGTGACCGGATGCGGCCAAGTGCCACCAGGCCCGCCAGGACACCGGGTAGGCCCCTACCTGCATCGCCACCAGGAAGGCCGCCAGGGGGGAAAGCAACAACAGCCAATAAGCCCAGGGGCGACGGGTCACGGCGTCCCCTCGTAAGGGATGCCGAAACATTCCCGGTAGAAGGCGTCTACGGCCTGACGATACTCCATCGGGGAGATTTCCTGCGGGAAAAAGCAATGGGCCATCCACCAGGCCAGGACCACCACTCGGGGGGACCAGGTTGAGCCCCGGGAGGCCTTAAACACCCGCCCTGTTTTCACGGCCTGGATGGTCCGCCACTTGGGGTCTTGGACCAGGTCGGCGACCCCATAAGAGGCGGAACCCCAGATCAGCACCACTTCGGGATTAAGTTCCACCAGGGTTTCCATGGACAGTTCCCGGTTGAAATTCTCCACCTCGCGGCCAAGGTTGATTCCCCCCGCCAGGGGGATCAGCTCTCCCACCACCCCTTTATTACCGGTGATGGTGGTGGACTTGCCCCAGAGCCACACCACCCGGGGATGGGCCGCGGCCGGGATTTTCGCCAGGCGTTGCCGCAGGGCTTCCAGGTTGCGGGCCATTAACTGCGTTACTTTTTCAGCCCGCTCCGGCTGCCCCAAAAGCCTGCCCAGGCGGAGGGTGTCCCGGTACAGGTCCGCCAAACCCTCGGGATAGATTAAGGTTACCGGAATCCCTTGGCGACGCATGAAATCCACCTGATCCGGCTTCCGGTCCCAGGTCACCACCATGTCGGGCTTCAGGGCCAGCAGGGACTCGGCGTTGACGACAAACCCGGTCCCCGGTGAGGGAATCTGCTTAAGATTGGGCAGCACTTGCTTCAGCAAATCATTGTCATAGGCGTAGCTGGAAATCCCCGCGACGCGATCCCAGGCCTTCAACGCCGCTACCAGCTCATAGCCTTCAAAAAGCACGGCCCGGTGCGCCTCCTGGGGCGGGTTCCCGCCGGCGGGGGGCACGGGACAAGGCCGCTCGGGTCTGGCCCCCAGGATGGTCCCGGTGAGGCCCAGGAGCAGCGCCAGAGCGGCTACAGCCAAGGTCCACCGGGAAGTTTTGGAGATTTTACCAATCATTAGGTTCCTGCTTTCTTAATCAATATTTCAGGGTCAACATGCTCCAGATGGTCCGGCCTGGAGAACGGTAGTAGTAGTAGTATTCCCGGTTGAGGATATTATCCACCGCAAAGGACATATCCACATACTTCACCGGGCTAAAGATGATTTTGGAGTCCAAAGTAAAGAAGGGATCATATCCGGTGTAGACCCCATTGACATATTGATTGTTTTCATCCGAGCTCTGGATCTTGCTGACGTAGCGGCCGGCGAGATAGGCCTGGATCTTCCAGTAGGTGGCCGTGACGCCGCAGTTGAATTGCTGCCGGGGGGAATAGGTGAGATTTTTGCCCTCCGTAAATGGGTTATACGGGTTTTCCGTGATCCTGGGGTCCGTCAGGGTGGTGTTGCCGAAGACCTCCAGCCAGGACCAGAATTTCTGTTTGATCTCTATTTCCACCCCGCGAATCCGGGCCTGGGCGGCATTGTAATAGTTCTGGGTCTTGCCCGTTGGATCGGAAGGATCATTGGTCCGGTAGATCAGGTCATAGACGTAATTTTCAAAAAAGGTGGCGGTGATCGTGTTCCCCTTAAAGGGTTTTAGGGTAGTGCCGATCTCCCAGGAAAAGCAGGTCTCGGGTTTGAGATCGGGGTTACTTTTGTAGATGGTGCCGGTGCTGCTGGTCCAGGTGGCATAGAGTTCATAGACATTGGGGGCCCGGAAGGCGCGCCCCGCCGAAGCCCGCCAGGTCATCCACTCCAAGGGGCGATACAGGAAAGCGATCTTGGGGCTGACCGCGGTTTGAGACCGGCTGGGAAGATGCTGAATCGGCTGGCCGGCCGCCGACATATAATTGCCGCCGTAGGTCTCCCACCGGTCCAGCCGCACCCCGATCACGGTGATGAACTTGGGGTGCCAGGCGATCTCGTCCTGGATATAGACCCCGATGGTCCGATCCCGGCCGCCGCCCACCTGGGTCCGATTAAGCAGCCCTTCAGGGCTCCGCCAGTTATACAGGTTATACTGCATGTTGGATGCCCAGCCGGTATTAAAGGCGAGGCCGCCCACCAACTGCTGCTTCTTGCCGATGGCCTGGTCCACCTGCAACTCCGCCACCCAATTCTTGCTGGGAGTGCTGCTCACGGTGCCTGGGCCGCCTCCAAAGGTAGTCAAGGCGCTGGAGGAACTGGGAGTGGTGTAATAGTTGGTCGGCTGGTTCACCAGGCCGGCGTGGAACTTGAGTTTCGTGGTCTCCGTGATCTGGTGGTCGGACGTCAGGTTGTAAATGCCGGTTTGCCTGCGGCCATCGCCGTTACAGAAGGCGCCTGCCGTAAGACTACTGAATTGCTGGTTGGTGTCCGACAAGCGCACGGTGCCGCTGGTCACCTGGGCCCCGGTGGCGGCGTTGCGCAGATAGGAATGGTACATATCATAGCCGTAGTCGTACCAGGTCTGCAGGGTGCTGAAGGTGACCTTATGGCCCGGGGTGATATCCCAACTGATCTTGCCGTTGAAGCTGTAATCATTCCAGTTATTATCGCCGCTATCGCCGATGATATTGGTCACGCCGCCGGTGGGCGTCCTGGTGGATTGCCAGCCCACCACATTAGTTGCCGGCGGTTTCTTTAAATTTGTAATATTGCTGGCCGTTTTGGTCACCAGGCTGGTGGGATAACCGGTGGAGATGCGATAGTTGAATCCCCCAGTGATGCTCACTTTATCCCAGAGGCGGTCCCCGGCCCCCAGGTAATAGGTCCAGGAGTCGTAGGTGCCGTAGCCGCCCTGGGCCACCATTTCCAGCTTCTTGGGGGTCTTGGTGATGATATTGATGACCCCGCCCATGGCGCTGCCGCCGTACAGGGCGGAGAACGGCCCCCGGATCACTTCGATGCGCTCGATATTTTCCACCGGCAGGCTGGTCCAGCCCACCTGGTTGGTGTAGGAGTTGGAGATATCCTGGCCGTCCAGGAGGACCAGGGTGCGCTTCTGGTTATCGGCCGGAAAACCCCGGAGGTTCACACTCATCGTGGTATCCCCCCAGCCCTTGCCCCGGCGGTTAAAGGCCCCGGGCACATTGGAAATGGCCTCGTCCACCGTCTGGATGTTTTGTTTTCTAATGTCTTCTTTGGTGATGACCGTAATGCTGGCCGGAACGTCGTCGGGATTGCGTTCCGTCTTGGTGGCCGTCACCACGATCTTCTCCAGGGCCTCCGCCTTCTCCTTTGGTGCCGCGGCGGGTGCCGGAGTTTCGGCCTTTTGGCCTTCTTCCGGGGCCACCACGATCGCCTTTTCCTCGGCTTCCTGAGCCCGCGCCGGGGACTGCACCGCCAGGCTCACCATGCAGAAGCACACCATGATTGCACTAAACCAGAGACCAAGCCGCATCCACTTTCTCCTTTCGCTTTGGATTTGCGCATCGGCCCTGGTTCTGATAGAAACAGCAAGGACCGATCTTCCCCGTTGAGGATTGGTCTGAAGGAGGGGCCGGAACTCTTGGCGGGGTGCCGCCCCTCCTTCCTATTCTCACATCTTTCTGGCAGACATCTTCCCCGGCAGGCCCATGGAAACCGCAGCCGCACCAGGCAAAAAAAAAACCACGAGCATCAAGCGGCGTTCTGCCGCCAGACCTTCGTGGCCATTAAAAAGCTTATTAAGAATCTAATCGGTGAGGCTTCATGCCCCCCAGCGATTTTTATATAGCCCCTTCCGGAGCCACTGTCAAGCAATATTCCGGGCAGTCAAAAGCACCTGCAGATTTCCCGCCGCAAGGGCGCTTGGATCGGTGGGGAGAGCAACCCCCCTTTTTATTGAGCCTTCATTTTTTTGCAACCCCCTCCTGCCGGAGACCTGGGCGATGGCAGTGGCAAGGGCCAGGTCAATCTTGACGGTGAGGTTCTCACATCCTCTTTCTCCTTTTTGGTTTTACCGATGGAGAGGAGAGGCCACCTCTGCCTTTCTGTATAGGGGGCTTCTTCTGCCAAAGCCGGAATCTCCCTTCTGCTTTCCCAGTTAAGAGTCAAATAAATGGGTTACTATCTACCCTTGATCAACTACTTTCAATTTCACAAAAGTGCTTTGACATCCGTATAATATCTTCATGAATCTGAAGGTGAAATTCTAAGTGCATTTTGAGATAATTGGAGAAATCGAGGAAGTCGAAACTATGGCCGTCGGGGGAAGCATCCGTGATATTATGCGGCTGCAAAAACAGTTTGGTCGTGGCCGATGGCGAAAACTCAAAGGCTTTGCCAAGGTGAGGCTGCAAAGCGGCCATATCCGGAAAGCGGAATTACACTGGTATGAAGCCCGCGGTATCGGCAAAAAGAAGATGAAAATCAATAGGTTCTTGGATTAAGGTTATGGCTAAAACAAAAGAAAATTATAGCTTTGTCCTTTGCATTGAGAATAAAGACTGCGAGGATTTGGAAAAACGCAAGATTTATCAGATGCTATCGGATGAGGAAGCCGAAAAAGAGAGATATATCAGGGTTATTGACGAATCCGGTGAAGATTATCTCTACCCCCAATCCTATTTCATTATAGTCCAATTGCCCCGCGAAGCGCAAGAGGCGCTGCAATTATCAAAATAAGCTACACCAACCCCACGAAAAACAAAACCCCTTGAATAATCAAGGGGTTATTTTTTCGTGGCTCCCCTTCGTGGACTCATTTCGCAACGAGTTGAGCGTGCCGTCGGCGGAACTGCTGGCAGCCTTTAATGATTTGCCACATCTGAGCTGCATTGATGTATAATTATTAAAATTTAGGGGTAAAATCGAGGTGGGTATGCAGAACTTGTCACGCATTACATTTGACCCCCAGGTCATGGGCGGGAAGCCCTGCATTCGGGGAATGCGGGTGACGGTCGGGACGATTGTGGGATTGGTCGCCTCCGGCAAAACGGCTGACGAAGTGCTTGCCGATTATCCCTACCTGGAGCGAGAGGATATATTGGAGGCGCTGTCGTACGCCGCCTGGCGGGCCGAAGAAAATTCTTCCATATAAAAGTTATTGATTATCCAAGTATTTCAATTCGACGCCGTATATTTTCACTATAAATCTCATCATCTGGTGCTTTTTCTTGCAGTGGAGGTACAACATAACCGTCAGGGAAGAGACCAGTAATGTCTGTTGCGTAAGCTATTGCATCAATATATTTAAAACATTCGCTTACTAAGCTAACTGCGTATGTGTATGGTTCTAAACGTATATCACCATGTAATTGAACAAGCCCCCACCGCTCTGGCGAGTTATATCGTTCGGCTGCCTTCCACAAAAGGTCCCTATGTTTGCTCAAAACCCTAACAAATGCCTCTTCTGGCTTTGCTACATTTGAAATAAAGTTTTGCATAGCATCGCTGTGGATGGTATTTCTCAATTCAAAAAGAAGTATCATCAAATTCCTGAAAGAGTCACTTGTAATGATATTGTATAATTTTTCAGCACCATTCATTGCTAAAGCTTTATTAAATTCCGGCCTCCTGAAACTAGTGTTTCTCTCGCTGTAGCGATTTATTTTATAAGCGTGGCGAGCTACGAGCGCTTGTGCATCAAATGCTCCCGCCAAAAGAAGTGTAAGATAGTCAAAATGATACATAATGGCACGGTGCGTATCATTATTTTGAGAGGTGTAAAATCTATAACCTATAGCATCTCTCGCCTCAATAGCACGTATACATCTCATTGAGATACTTTGACCTAATTGCAGAATGTTATCACCTCGAATTTCTTGTGCTTTCACGCAAGCGCTAAAGTATTTCCACATATTCGGCAATTTATGACGAGCTAAAATCGAATAAAATAACCCTCTATTGAATCCGCGACTGTAATTATTCCCTGCTTTCCAAATGTAGTTTCCACGAGAACGTAATAATAAACCCACAATCTTAGCTGTTTCAAGAGGCGTACGGGGATTTGCAGAACGTAGTAAAGATTGTTCCCGGTTATCTATAAGGTTAATAGAAAGAGTAACCAATATATCGTGTCTAAGCCGAAGATGCGCTTCTAAAATGATGAGGTCATCAAAAACTGCTTGTCTTTCAGAATGACTTAATTTATTCTTTCTTGCAATCCCAGCTACAAATCTATTCAACTGTTGAATATCATTTATATATGAATATGTTATGCTATCTTCTCTAATAATATTAAAATGAATATCGTTGTCGGTTTTTTGAAAAGTTCCAAACTTTATATATGGTAAAAGTCCATTCTGTGTATCAAGTGCTTCTATGTGCTTAACGTTGCATAGTTCCCGTAGTGCCATTATTGCTTCATTTTCTTCCAATGGTGCTCTTGTAAAACTTGAGGTGTGAAGCGTAATCCTCAGTGGTCTATTGGATCCACAGAGAAAAGGACTTTTTCCCCGCCCAGATGTGGACCGTGCCCATATTACACGATTAATCATTGCAACTTTAAAGTCCTTATAGGTATTAAGGTAAAACTGCTTTAAAGATATGACTATCTTTAATGTATACCATGTTATAAAAAAACCCCTTGAATATCAAGGGGTTTTAATTTTCATGGCTCCCCGGGACGGACTCGAACCGCCGACAAGGTGGTTAACAGCCACCCGCTCTACCAGCTGAGCTACCGGGGATTGTGAGGTCAATTTGGCTGGGGGACAAGGATTCGAACCTTGATAGGCAACTCCAGAGGCTGCAGTCCTGCCGTTAGACGATCCCCCAAACGCACCTTTTTATATACGCAGGCGCGGGAAGTTTGTCAAGAGGCTGGACGGTCTGGTGTCAATAGCAAAAAGCATGGCACAGTCTGGCGGGTTATGGAGAAAAAGGAAATTTGGGCCAACATCCTGCCTGACCCACAGAGTGGCGAGACCCGCATGGTTCCTGCCATTTATCTGATGCTTTGGCGGGTCAAGGAGGGCGAGCGGCCCGGGGTGGGCAAAATGATGGGGTATGAGTATACGCTGTACGACCATACTTTTGCCCTAAATTGGGACATCATTTCCTGATTGGCGCTTTTCAAAGCACCCGCCGATGCAGTAAAGTAGGGGCCAGGGCTCATGCCTGCGGCCCCTGCTTGGCGCTTACGCTATAGGATGAGCCCGGGGAGATTACTTGCGGGAGGAAGACAACCAATGACCCAAATCATTCTGGTGCGCCACGGCCAAACCCCCTGGAACCTGGACAAGATCTTTCGGGGCTCCAAGGATATTCCCTTGAACGATCAGGGCCGGGAGGAGGCTCGCCTGGCGGGGGAGTGGCTCAAGGGGGACACCTTCCACGCCGCTTATTGTTCGCCCCTGTCCCGGGCCCGGGACACCGGGGAGGCCATTGCCCGGCACCACAAGCTGGCGGTTGCGGACCTGCCGGGGCTCAGCGATCTGTGCTACGGCGATTGGGAGGGGATGCCTCTAACGGAGGTTAAAGTTAAGTACGCCGAGCTCTACCGCCAATGGGAAACCGCGCCGGCTGCCGTGCGGTTCCCCGGGGGCGAAACCCTGGACGAAGTGAAGGATCGAGCCTGGGCTGCGGTGGAGACAGTGGTGCGGCGCCACCCCGGCCAGATTGTCTTACTGGCGGCCCACCGGGCGGTGAACAAGGTGCTCATCGCGGCCTTCATCGGGTTGGACAACTCGCACTTCTGGCGGATCGGCCAGGACACCACGGCGATTAACCGCTTCCACCGGGTGGGGGACACCTGGTACCTTATGGGCCTCAACGACACCTGTCACCTGAGGGGTTTGGCGCGGGGCGAGTACGTGGATTTTTAGCCGCGGTTGGGGGCGCTGGGGCTGCTGCGCCTCGTTCCCAAGTGCAACTTGGGAACGAGGCGCAGCGAGGCGCATAGCGGCAGGCCTGCTTTGCGCTTCTGCCGGTTTGAGCAGGACCGCCGCGGCCATAGGCTCATGATGGATAAGACGCACCCTGATATGCGGAATTGGCCCACAACCTACCAGGAGGCGGTGGCCTTCCAGGAGGCGCTGCGGCGCCAGGTGCGTCTCGTGCCCCTGGCCCAGCCGCCTCGATTGGTGGCCGGGGTGGATGCCATCTGCGACCGGGGGGATCAGCGCATCTTCGGGGCCGCGGCGTTGTACCGCTATCCGGAAATGGAATTGGTGGAGGAGGCCGGCGCAGCGGGGGAGTGTCTGTTTCCCTACCGCACGGGACTCTTAAGCTTTCGGGAGGTCCCCATTCTCACGGCGGCGTTGGCGCAACTTAAAGGGCGCCCGGACGTGGTGCTGGTGGATGGTCAGGGGATTGCCCACCCCCGGGGCCTGGGGCTGGCAACGCATCTGGGGCTGGTGGCGGATTTGCCCACCATCGGGGTGGCTAAGAGCCGGCTGGTGGGGGAAGGCGTTGAGCCGGACCAGGCGGCCGGGTCATGTAACGCATTAATCTGGAAAGGAAAACAGGTAGGATTGATCCTGCGGACCCAAAAGGGCATAAAACCGCTCTATATCTCTCCCGGACACCGCATCACTCTGCCGGAATGCCTGGAGATCACCCTGGGCTGCGTCACCCGCTACCGGCTCCCCTTGCCGGTAAGGCAGGCGGATCGCCTGAGCCGCAGTCTGCGAGCCTAGACCCTGGGCCAGAGACTCTGGGGCGCCCCGCCGGCGGCGGTGGCGTCGAAGAGCTGTTCCCGGTATAACGGGCAGACGTGATAGCACGAATTACTGCACCGCTGCTGCCGGGAATCCCACTCCCACCAGAGGCAATTCTCGCAAACCCCCCGCCTCGCCTGGTTGAGACAAATCCGTCCTACATCCCCCAAATTAACCATCACCCCATCTCCCCCTGAGGTCCCCTTTCTGGAAGCACGTTGAAGTTGCTTCGACAATCGGAAACCCTTAATCATCAATAAACTAAAGTCAAGGTAAATGCAAATGTTTTCTTCGACCCCTAAACCGGAGGGAGCTACCAGGAGGGGACGGGGCTGAGGTCAGGAGGATTTAACGGTAACGGGGCTCTCCGGTTTAAAAGAAATCGCTTTTTTTAAAGATCAGGGGACGGTTCTCGGGATGGAGGATTTTGGCTTCTCCCACCTCTCCCACAAACAGGGTATGGTCGCCGGCGGCGAAGGTGTGCACCAGCTTCAGGTCAAGGTAGGCATACGCCTGGGGTAAAACCGGGGCGCCGCTTGGCGCCGCAATGGTTTCCAGGCCGGCGAGTTTGTCGATATTGCGGCCGCTTTTATAGCCGAAGCGTTTGGCCAGTTCCATCTGGTCGCTGGTCAAGACGTTGATGGCAAAGCCGCCGCTTTCCTTAATCAGGGTGTGGGTCAGGCGGGACGGAGCGATGGACACCATGACCAGCAGGGGCTTGAGGGATACCTGGGACACCCAGGACGCGGTCATGCCGTTGATTTTCTCGCCCACCCGGGTGGTGATTACGTAGACCCCGTGGACCAGGGCCGCAAAGGTTACCTCTTGCATCGCCGGCCTCCTTGGGCTTAACGGGCGGGGGGAGCCGGGGCGGGAGTTTCCGGTGCCGCCGGCGCCGGACGGTTATCGGCCGCATCCCAGTCTTCGCAGCGCCAGAATTTTCCTACCCCCTGGTTGAGGCGGGTGCACAACCCCTTATACCGGTAGACCCAGTGATGACAGGTGGAACAGACCTTCAACGGATGAGCTTTCAGACTGACAGGCATGGTTAGACGATCCCTTTCTGGGCAAGATTGCACTCAAAACCACAGAACGCAAAGGCCGGTGATACCGAGTTGAGACCTCTGCGAAAGTCTCTATCGCTATTCTTCCTCATCAAAATGTGGCGTAGGCGCCCTCGCCTGCGCCTATATACAGTATGGACAGCCGAGGGCGGCTATCCTGCATGAGACTTTCGCAGAGGTCTCGAGTTACGCTCAAACAGGTAATTTATCTCTTATAGGGGCGAACCAAGGTGTCCGCCCTGGCTTGAAGGCGCACACGCAGGTGCGCCCCTTCGGGGACCAAACTTCCGCGTGTGGTCATGTTACTGTGCATCGCCTTTAAGGTCAAGGCGGAAATGGTCGTAGCCCCGGCCGGAGATATCCACCTCCCCCGCCGGTGTGGCCAGGATGACCCGGTCCCCGGGAACGATATGGCCCAGCGGCAAGGGCGCCGCCAGCCCGGCCCGAGAAAAGGATGCGGGCAGGCGTTTGGCAACCTCCGGGGTGGCGGTGAACAAGAGGAGATAATCTTCGCCGCCGAAGAGGGCCAGGTCCATGGAGTTGCAGTCCAGATACGGGGCTGCGGCTGTAACCCGGGGTGAGACGGGGACCGCGGCGGCGGGGATACGGGCCCCGGCGCCGCTGGCCCGGCAGATATGGTACAGGTCGGTGGCGACGCCGTCGGAAGTGTCGATGAGGGCCGTGGCCAGGCCTTCCTGGGCCAGGAGTCGGCCGGCCCGAAGTTGGGGCCGGGGCCGGAGCTGGGCCTCGGTTAAGGCCTCTTGCAGGTCCGCCGGCAACTCCAGGCCCTGCCGGAGGATCTTAAGGCCGGCCGCGGCTTCCCCCAATGGTCCGGTGACGAAGATCAGGTCCCCTACCCCCGCCCCGGAGCGCCGCAGCATCTGGCGGGCCGGCACCCGCCCGGTCAGGGTCACGGTGATGATGAGGCCACCGGGGGAGGCGACAGTGTCGCCGCCGATGACGGCCACGCCGTACTCCCGGGCAGCCTGGGCCAATCCGGCGGCAAGGTCCAGGGCTTCACGCCGGTCCCGGTCCGGGGGCCAGCCCAACGACAGCAGGGCCGATCCCGGGTTGCCGCCCATGGCGGCGATGTCGCTCAGGTTCACGGTCAGGGACTTCCAGCCCAACTGGGAAAGCGTGGTGTAGGCCAGATCGAAGTGGACGCCCTCCACCAGGGTATCCACGGTCCACAGGAGATAATCGGGCCCGGGAATCTCGAGGGCGGCGCAGTCGTCGCCGATGCCTAAAATGACGCCGGCCGGGGCCGGGCCGAACTCCCGGCTCAGGGCATTGATGAGGTCCCATTCGCTGCTGAGGGCATCCTTAGGCGACATCTTATTGTCTACCCTCCCCTAAGGGAGGACGAGATAAACCTCTTAGTAAAATAATCCTTTCTTTCACTGGAAAACTCCTCTAATCCACCAGGAGTAAGTACTTCTCCACCATATAACAGGTGGGTTTTTTTAAATATTCCTGGCAATGGTCATAGAGCAAGGCGATAAGTCGGGCTTTTTTATGCGGCGGTAGTTTAAGCCGCCGCGCCGTCACCACCTCTTCGACCACATTGATGACGACGGCAAGAAGATCAGACTCCACTCGGCCGGCGGCTGGAACGGTGAAAGGTTCAGCAGCAGTCCCGGCATTTCTAATTGGCTGATAATTACCTCGTAAAAGCCATTCTATGGTAACCTTGCCATAATCTGCAATTTTTTTTAGAGTTTCCATATTTGGAATCATAATGTCTGATTCAAACTTTGAAATAGTCGATTTACTCAATCCCCCTAAAATTTTGCCGAAAGCTTCCTGTGAAAGGTTTTTTCTCACCTTTTTTACCCTATGCCCAATCCCCAAAAAAGTTGCCAAATATTGAAATTTTTTTCTTGACATCCATTCTGGTTCCCTTTATAGAAAATGATAAAGCTCGCTAATAAGCTAAGATGGGTAATTATTGATTTTAATGCTAAAATTAAGAAATAGAACTATTAAAGGCATCTAAAAAGCACACGGTCCAGCGACTGCTGATTTTAGAATCAATCTGTGGAAGAGTGGCTGCTGCCGATCCATTTGCTCTATCGGGAAAAGATGTAGGATTGTGGAAAAGCTCAAAGCCAAACGAGCCTGGGCCGTGGCCTATACCCCCCAGTATTTGCTGGAGATGGGGGATGAATACGATATCAAACACCTGGAACAATTGAACGAATGTTTAGCCAAAGGCGATTATGCCGTGCTGAGCAATGACACCCAGGGATTCCCCGGTGATTGGGTGATTGACTTCCCTTTCCACATGGACGAACCTTATCGGGCCTTGATTCTCCTGGAGAAAATCTAGTCCATGCGGAGCCCTCCGGTCAACGGGTCGCGGTCCGACCTCCCAACCTAACCCCATTTCATCCGATGTTGCCGTTAATCCCGGCTCCTCAGCTTGGCCAGCAGCCGGAGCATCTCGAGATAGAGCCAGATCAGGGTGACCATGAGGCCGAAGGCCCCATACCACTCCATGTATTTGGGGGCGCCCTGGGCGGCTCCTTGCTCGATAAAATCGAAGTCCAGGACCAGGTTCAAGGCCGCAATGACGACTACGAACAGGCTGAAGCCGATGCTCATCCAACTGTTGCCGTACATGAGCGGCATCCGGATGCCGAAAAAGCCCAGGACCAGGGTGAGGAGATAGAACAGGGCGATGCCGCCGGTGGCCGCCACCACGCCCAGTTTGAAGTTTTCGGTGGCCCGGATCAGCCGGGATTTATACGCCAGCAGCAGGGCCAGGCAGGTGCCTAAGGTCAAACCGGCGGCCTGGATGACGATGCCGGGGAATTGGGCCTCGAATATGGCGGACACCCCGCCGATGACCAACCCTTCCAGAAGGGCGTACAGGGGCGCGGTGATGGGCGCCCAGGTCTGCTTGAAGATCGTGACCAGGGCCACGACGAACCCGGCGATGGCTCCCACCGCCACCCAGGGAGTTACGGCCTGGGGGTCCATGGCCTGATAATATTTGCTCCAAATCCAGGAGGCGGTCACCAGGACGCACAACAGCAGCAAGATCGCCTTATTGGCGGTTCCCTGGATGGTCATGGCCTCGTCGGCCCGGGCGACGCGCCCCACTGCCGTGAAGGTATTGTCACCGAGAGCTGGGTTGCCGGTTCTCATATCATTCCTCCCGCCAGCATTGATGTGGTCAATTTTATCAGGATTTTAGCTGTGGGGAAACAAAAAGACGGACGGGAGTTTTTCATTTTTCGTAAGGGAAGGCGGCCGATAGCACGGTGTGCCAATGGCCTGGACGCTTCGGGGTTTTGCCGCGGGCGGCGCCGGATAAACTTTGCTGTACCACGCCGGCTTGCCCCGGCCGGGATTGCCGGGGTCTGACCGTTTCATATAAAAAAAAGTCTTTCGATGGCTCGCGGTTATCAGCCCATGCCCTTAGCCTCGTCGCCGATGGCGTCGTAGTCGGTGACGCCCATGGGTTTGACAAAGTAGGTCTGACAGACGTAATCCAGTTCCTGGGAGGTGAGTTGGGGACTCTGCTCCAGGAACCGGGCCCGGTCAATGAGGTTCTCGACGAGGTCCCGGGGGTGGCAGGCGCAGAAAGGCCGGGAAGAAATGACATAATAACGGGCCATCATGTCCCGGATGACTTCCGGATCAAAGGTGATTTGGTACTCGGCGCAGATGCGGCGGAAGATCTCCAGATACTGATCCGGGGAGACATACCCGACAAAAATTTTATGGCGGATACGCCTGAGGAAGGCTTCATCCGCCAGGCTATAAGGGTTCAAGTTCGTGGAAAAAACGATGAGCTGGTCGAAAGGCACCCCGAACTGTTGGCCGGTGTGGAGGCAGCAGAAATCTTGCCGGGATTCCAGGGGGTAAATCCAGCGGTTGAGCAATTGCCGGGGAGTAATCTTCTGGCGCCCGAAATCGTCGATGATGAACACACCGTTATTGGCCCGCATCTGGTGGGGCGCCTCGTAATACTTCAGATGCGGATTATACCTCAGTTCCAGGGCGTCTTCGGTCATCTCGCCCCCGGCGATGACGATGGGCCGCCGGCACAGCACCCAGCGCCGGTCGTGAGCCGGGGTCTCCGGGGTGCGGGGGATCGGCTGGTGATTGAGTTCATCGTATAAGCGGATAATCTGGCCGTAGACCAACAGGGCAGATGGGATATAGACCGCATCCCGATAGGCTTGGCCGATGCATTTGGCGATTAAGGTCTTGCCATTGCCCGACGGACCGAAAAGAAAAATCGACCGGCCGCTGTTGATGGCCGGCCCGAGTTTCGTGATGAGATGATCCGGCACGACGTAATCGGCGAATACTTCCTGGAGGCGGGCCTTCTCCACCTTGACCTGACCGATGGATTGGGCCTCCACCCAATCCCAGTAATCCTCTATGGGTACCGGGGCCGGCCCCACATACCGGTTTGACTCCAGACACTGCTCGGCATAGATCTTCCCGGAATCGGTCAAGGAATAGCGCAGCTCAAGGGCTAATTGGGATGTGTGGCTCAGTGCGTCCCGGGCCTTGACCTGGACATACCCCTGACCCTTCAGGTAAGCGAAAAGCTCGTCCACCAAGCGCCGGGTTATCTTTAAATCGTGGGCCATTTCCTGGCAGGAGATGGAATCCCGGAAGAAGGAATGCTTGAGCAGAAGTTGAATCAGCAGATTTTTGGGCAGGCCCAGCTCTTCAAACGTGGCGGGTATGGGAGGATAGGCGTGAACAAACGGGGCCAGGATCTCAGGTTCAACCAGTTTGAGATCCAGGAGATGTTGGGCCAGGTAACCACGGGATTTTTTCTGCCGGAACAAGGCCGGAGCCAACTGTTCGGGCTCCAGCACTCCGGCTTTAACTATGCGCTGCGCCAGGTTCATGTCAGACTCACCTTAATGAATTCCATCATAACCGGTTTTCTCCGGCTGAATTGGACCCGATTCACCGGCAGTCGCCAGGATGACGCCTATGATACCGCAGTGATCGGCAGGACCTCATCTCAAGCCCGCTGCTGCCACTTGCATTACGGCAACGGCAGAACAAAGAGGTTGGCGACGGCGAGGCCGAAAGTCTGGACACTGGCAGCGATGGCCACGGCTATAAAGGCCAAGAGGAGTGCATACTCCACCGCCGGAGCGCCAGCCTCATCAGCGGAAAACTTGAGAATCAGGTCCATGACGGTCTCCTTACCGCGAGGGTTAATCGACTGGTTTCGCTCGGTTTGGTTGGGCTCCGGGTTCAATGGCCATAATCTCTATTCATATTATCCTCCGGGTCTGCCGATCACGATCTGGAAGGGTGGGTAATGATCGTATCCAGCGGTAAGTCCTCTTCCTCTTGAGCCTCCCGGGCCCCACTCCAGCCCCGGCGGGGCAATCGGGAGTGCCGCACGAGCGTCAAGGCGATCTGTTCCAACCCCACCATGGCCTTGCTCTTTTTCTGATGCAGGGGGAACGGCACCATCTGGCTGATGGCCGCCTCGATCCCGGAATCAAACAGGACATGCCCCATAATATCAGGCTGGATATTGAGGAAATCCTGGCACACCGAGCGAATAATTTCCGGGGCCTTCAGGTCGGCATTGCTTTTGACCATATTGACCACCAGAAAGAGATGAAAATCCCATAAAGCCTGGGTCAACCGGGCTTGCTTCTCGGGATTGACAACCTTAAAATGGTCCTGCAAGTCCTGAATCGTGTTGAAATTATTTCCTTGCCCGGCATCGCTACCCTGGTAAAGACACTGGAGGATTTCATCATCCTTGGCGAAGTCCCGGGATAACTTGCGGTACAGGGCGCTCTTGATGAACCCGTAGGCATTCTGGAGGGAGGTGGTCTGGGAGGTGAACAGGGCAATTTTCCCCCCGGAAAAGTTGAAAAAATCCAGCGTATTGAAGGAGGTGCCGGCCCCCTGGTCAAACAGCACATACTGGGCCGGCAGTTCTTCGATCTGTCGCAGCAGCCGGATTTTTTGGGAGAAGGTGGGGTTGGCCGCGCCCATCAGATCGTCGGCCCCGCAGATGAGGCTGATACCCTCAACCGCGGTTTCAATGATGGTATCTTCCAACCGGTCCACTTTCTTGGACAGGAAATGCTCCAGGGTGACATGGGGGAAGCGGACCCCCATCAAGGTATGCAGATTGGCGCCGCCCAGGTCGCCATCGATCAAGATGACCTTTTTGCCCATGCGTGCCAGGGCGACCCCCAGTCCCAGAGTGACCAGGCTCTTACCGATACCCCCCTTGCCTCCGCCAATACTCCACAGCTTGATCCGGTTTAATCTTGTCGGCATGACCTATTCTCCCAAATCCTCAAAGACTTTTGCCAATCCGGTCACTGGCAGGTAGCTTGTGCCAGAAAGGCCGGATAATCTTCCCGGCAATCCCCAGGCTGCCAATCACCCAGAATACCCAGCCGCACGCCTTGTAACCGGGGGAGTTGGCAAACTGGAGCGCCAATCCGCCTATTAACAACACCAGCCCGGCGATGTAGCAGATGTGCAGCCAATTCGAATTTCCCGGACTTTTCCGGGCCTGGTCATATCGGTCCCAGAGCCCCTTGATATCCTGAGAGGTGTGGGGCAGGAGATTGCTCAGCCGGCTGATGCCTTCGCCGGGCGGTTTAATCAGTTGCAACCCCAGAGACAGGGGGGGCTGACCAAGGCCGCCGGACCTGGTCCAGGCTATTTTGGCGCTGATATTGATAGCCTCACCGCCTCCAGGGTCTTCCACCCGGAGGACGCAAGCTTGGCCGCGGTATCGATCCCAGTCGGGTATGTCCCAGGGGTTAGTCACCGCCAAGGTAACCCCTCCGGTGGACAGGTTCTGGATAAGGACAGGGATGAGGTGAGGGGTTTTGCCCTCCTGCCCGGCAATCTCTAACCTGAGGGCGGGAGATCTTGGAGTTTCCGCTGGTGAATTGAAGTAGCCCGAAGTCATACCATACTCCTTGAGGCCGGTATTACCGGCGGCCCCTGAACGTCTCAGATGAGGGGACCTGCCCGGCGAATTTTGCCGTTAATCCCGCCACCGGGGTTCGATGTGTCCCGATCACGTTTTCACCTGCATCCGGAGAAACTCCCGGGCCATAATGCCGGCCAGATCCAGCTTTTCACGGAAGGGGAGGGCGGCATGTTCGGGGTTGATGCTGACATAGTTCTTGAGACAGAAGATCACCATCTGGACCTTGTGCCGGTCACCGGCCAGGTCGGGGTTCTGATTCAGAAATTCACCGGCTGCCGCCTGGATTGCCTGGATGTGCGGTTTTTTGTCACTATTTGGGCCAACTATGGCATCCCAACTAAATTCTACGGTGGTTCCCGGGGGTGTTTCGCCCTGAGCCGGGAGGTTGGGGGAGGAGCCGGCGAAATATTTTTCCCATTGGGATACCAGGTTGTCAATTTCCCCGGCCTGATGGCTCACTCCCGTCATCATCGCCTCGTAGCGGCAGCTCTCCACGATGACCTTTTCTCCCAGCCCGGCCAGCAATTGAAAGAACTGCCCCGAAACCGATTGATCAAATTGCGGGCCAGGTGCAGCCTCCCTCTGGTCTCGTCCCGGATCGGCCGGTTGGGAGCCGGAAAACATCTCCAGGAGTCCTCGGGCTGGCTGGGTGGCCGGGGAGGCAGTCTCCAGGCTGGCGGCCGGTTTATCCGGCCAGGCTCCCGCGGGCATTCTGGCCGGCAGCCCCGAAAGCGGGGCCCCGCCTGTCTGCCGGTCCCGGGCCGTGGCGGCCAAGGCTTGAAGATAGTCACGTTTGTCCGGGTTTTGGCGGGCCTCCCCGTGGGGGGCGTGCCACAACAGGCCGAACAGCAACGCCGGATCATTGAGCCCCAACCCCAAGGCAGTGTTGATAATCCCTTGATAATATGCATCCTGAGAGGTGGGAGGCATCAGCAGGGTTTGCAGCATGGCGCCGTGAGGAGCGATCATCCGGTAGATTTCCTCCCAGGACAGCACCTCGGGTTGCACCAGGGCGGCGGGGATATACTCTTTGAGAAATTGCCAGACTGCCGGTTCGGGTGGCCGGGGCGGCGATTCCCAGGGCGGGCGGAGCCAGCGCCAGGGTTCCCGGCCCTGGGGCTCCAAAGATGGGGGCGCCAGCAACAGGCCTCCCTCGCCATAAATCAGCACCTGCGGCGCCAGAAAGAAAGACGGCGGGGCTTGCGACTCGAGCGGCAGGGCATAGTAGTGCTGTTCCCGGCACCCCCCCATTTCGGCGACACAGTTGGCGCGCCAATCCCCCCACTGGTCCAAAGAGAGGGCGCCTTCGCCTTTATTCACTTCCAGCACCAGCAGATTGGAGGCCTTACCCGTGCGGATGCCGATATTAATCTGGCCCTGGTCCGCCCCCATTTCGGAGAGCTGCCGGGCCCACAACTCCGCCGGCTGACTGAGGTCCAATTCCAGCGGGGCGCCTTCCGGCGACCTTATCCCCACCAGGACCCAGCCCATCTGCTGGTAATGCGGCGCGTAGGATACCAGAAGATCCTTAAGGTCCAGGTTCTCTTTCAGGTTAAAGATGCGGCCGATTTCTTCCTGGCCGAGCCTGACGGAAAAATCTTTGGAGGCCAATTGTCAGTCCTTGCAACCATGAGATTGAATCAAGCCTTGCCTGACCGCAACCTGGCTGGTTTTTGCGGCCAAGACCGCACGATCCGGACCTGGGGAGCAGTCCGGCCTGGATTCAAAGACCGCCATGCCTGACCCAAGAACCAGGCAGACGTGAAGGTTTTGGGAGTATTTTTACTGGAGAGCAGGCCTTACATCAATCGGGGTAACCCTGATACTGGGGTGCTATTTCCCCTAATTCCCCAGGAATGAATGCTGTGTAGGGCGGTGGCCTGGGGTTAAAAAGCGGTTAGGAGAAGGTCGGGGGCGGGTAATTCCGGGAATGGGGGCTCAGACCGCGGGGCGGCCGGGTCAGGGTGCGCCAGGTGCAGCAAGACTCGCAACCACAGGGATGCCACTAAGCCTGCCGGTCCAGATGATAGAGGACAATGGTAATAACAATCGTCCCGAGCAGCATCCAGATTGGCCCAAAGAGCCACAGGAACAGCAAAACGCTGAAATAATAGCCCCGCATACCCATGGTGTAATGCATCATACCGCGGTTGAGAATTTTAGTTATATATTCAGGGGTTATTTTGTGAGCCAAATTGAATGGGACGTTGATCATGAAATTAACGTGGTTTAAATAGCGGATGGCCAGGCAGAAGCTAAAGAAGATGAAAAAGAAATCGATAATCAGCACCATTAACTTGAACAACCACATAACCCGGTGTTCCCGCACCACCTCAGTGAGACCGGGGGTGATCTCCGCCATTTTTTCCGGGCTGGCCGCGACGCTGAGCAGCCCCAAGCAGATCAGGATGCCGGTGGAGGCCAGGAAACTGGCAGCCATCGTTAGGTTGCGCAGGGTCTGGACCGCCAGGATATCCCGCCGCTCTTCCATGATGGATTCCACCCAGTGGCCCCGCAGGTGATTAGTGATACCCACCGAGGTAGTCAGGGGTTGGTAATATATCCGGTAGAGCCAGAGGCAATGGTAACTTCCCAGGATGAGGAACGAGGCGGCGGTGAGATAAAAATCATATGGGGATAGGTCAGGCATGGGCTGGGCCTCCCTATCAGACCCGCAAGGGGCGGTCTGGATACCGGTAGTTTACCTCAAATTGCGCCTTAACGGTATGGCTAACTGCTCCGGGAGGCAAATAATTTTCCGTTAATCCGCCGGCCGGCCGCAGGGCGCAGGGCCAGGCGATTGCAATCTGTCCAGATTTCACGTATATAATGAGCTGTTGTTGTTTTCAGGTCGCGTACATTCTTGTCGATTATAGTTGTAATAGAACAACGTCGAAGATAGCAACCAGACAAACAACTTAAGGGGAGCGCTCGCAATGGCCATCAGTGATTCTGTCCCGGCACCAAACTTTATTCACCATATTATTGATGAAGATTTAAAAATCAATAAAAATGACGGCCGGGTGATCACGCGCTTTCCCCCGGAGCCCAACGGCTATCTCCATATCGGCCACGCCAAGTCCATCTGCCTCAACTTCGGCCTGGCCGCCGATTACCGCGGCGCCTGCAACCTCCGGTTCGATGACACCAACCCCAGCAAAGAAGAGGTGGAGTATGTGGATTCCATTCTGGCCGACGTCAGGTGGGTGGGGTTCGACTGGGGGGACCGGCTGTTCTTCGCCTCGGACTATTTCGAGCCGTTGTACCAGTATGCCCTGCACCTGATCGCGACGGGCAAGGCCTATGTGTGCGACTTGAGCCCGGAGCAGGTCCGGGAGTACCGGGGCACCCTGACGGAGCCTGGCATCGACAGTCCCTTTCGCAACCGGCCGGTGGCAGAGAACCTGGACCTGTTTAAGCGCATGCGGGCCGGGGAGTTTCCCGACGGGTCCCGGACCCTCCGGGCCAAGATCGACATGGGCTCGCCCAACCTGAATATGCGGGACCCGGTCCTGTACCGCATCAAGCATGAGAGCCACCACCGCACCGGCGACGCCTGGTGCATCTATCCCATGTACGATTACGCCCATCCCCTGTCCGATGCCCTGGAGGGGATCACCCACTCCATCTGCACCATGGAGTATGAGGACCACCGGGTGCTGTACGATTGGTGTCTGGAGAACTGCCCCGTACCGTTCCGCCCCCACCAGTATGAGTTTGCCCGCCTCAACCTCAGCTACACCGTCATGAGCAAACGCAAGCTCCTGCAACTGGTGAACGAGGCGCACGTGGCCGGCTGGGACGACCCCCGCATGCCCACCCTGGCGGGGATGCGGCGCCGGGGCTATACCCCGGAGGCCATCCGCACTTTTTGCGAACGCATTGGGGTGGGGAAACGGGAGAACCTGGTGGACCTGGCCCTGCTGGAATTCTGCGTCCGGGAAGATTTGAACTACCGGGCGCCCCGGGTGATGGGGGTGCTGAGACCTATCAAGGTGGTTCTGCTCAACTACCCGGAAGGCCAAGTGGAGGAACTGGAGGCGGTCAACAACCCCGAGGACTTAAGCCAGGGGACCCGGAAGGTGCCGTTCTCCCGGGAACTCTATATCGAGGGCGAGGACTTCATGGAGAATCCGCCCAAGAAGTTCTACCGGCTGGCCCCCGGGCGGGAGGTGCGGCTGCGCTACGCCTACTTCATCAGGTGCGAAACGGTGGTCAAGGACCCGGTAACCGGCGAGGTGGTGGAACTGCACTGCACCTATGACCCTGCCACCCGGGGCGGGTATGCCCCGGACGGCCGCCAGGTCAAGGCTACCCTCCATTGGGTGTCGGCAGCCCAATCGGTGGCGGCCGAGGTGCGGCTCTATGACCGGCTCTTCACTCAAGCCGTCCCCGGGGAGGAGCACGGCGGCGATTTCAAGGCCGATCTCAACCCCGCCTCGCTCACGGTCCTGAACTCCTGCCGCCTGGAGCCGAGCCTCACCAATGCCCTGCCCGGGAGCTTCTACCAGTTCGAGCGCCAGGGCTACTTCTGCGTGGATCCGAAGGACAGCGTCCCCGGGGCCCCGGTCTTCAACCGCACGGTGACCCTGAAAGACCCCTGGGCCAAGCTCCAGCAAGCGCAGAAGAAATAGGGGCAATGGTTTCAGCCACCTGTCGGTGGTGAGAAGGGGGGACCTATCTATGTGTCCCCCCCTGAGGGCGCACACACAGGTGCGCCCCTACTCGGTATGATCGGCGGGCACAGGACTGAGAAGAAAACTGCGGTTCGCCTCGGCAAACCAAGGGTAACGGTGCGTAGGACTCACCCGACGCAATCTCCCGGCCAGGCGCGGCTGGAGCCGGTTCCAGTTATTCATCATCACCCAGATTTTTACTGATAAACAAAGTTGTCAGTCCCCCCGATTTTACTCCCCGTTGCCGGGTAGGGTCCACGTTCCGTTCTGGCGTTGTCGTGGTTGAGGGTGCCCCATCCCGGGAAAGTTTTTATGCCCCAGGGGTGAGGCTTTTCATGTTAGTATCTATGTGAGTGACCCGGGAGCCGGGTCTGGCCCCGCCCCCACCCGGCGGGGCCGGCGCCATACAGCGCGGATAGTTGTGATTAAGGAAACGGTTACATGGCAGGGAAGTTGTTCGACCCACATCTGGATCTGTTGGAACGGCGGTTTCAGGCCCTCCGGGACCGGATCGGGACCATGGCCGAGGCCTGCCGGCCCGCGTTGGAGGGGGCTCTCCAAGAACTCTCCCAGGCCATCGCGGCGCTGCGGGCGGACCGCGAGGCCGGGGAAAGCTTGCGGCTCGACCCCCCTGGCGGCCGGGAGGCCCAAGGCAGCCAAGGGGGTGAAAGCCTCACGCCTATGGACCCGGAGGCGTGGCCGAGCCCCTGGGAGGCCATGCTGCGCCGCGTCTTCAACGCCATTCCGGATATGCTCAACGTCATCGACCGTGACTTCAACATCATCATGAGCAACTGGCATGACTCCGACATGGTGCCGGAGGAGGCCCGGCGGGGCCGGCCCAAGTGCTACCAGGTCTATCATCACCAGGAGCGCCCCTGCGAGCCCTGCCATGTCCGGGAGGTCTTCGCCACCGGTCAGCCTCAGAAGACCGAAAAGATCAATCTCCTGGACGGACGTACCCGGGAATTCAGCGCTTTTCCCGTCCAGAGTGAATCAGGGCAGGTGATCCTGGTGGCGGAGCACGTGCGGGACATCACCGACCGCCACCTGGCGGAGCAGGCCCTGAAGGAGAGCGAAGGCAGATTCAGGACCCTGATCGAAGACAGTCCGGAATCGCTGTTTCTGACTGATATGCAGGGGACCATCCTGGCCGCCAGCCGGGTGGCAGCCCGAAGGCTGGGGAAAAATTTAGCACAGATCATCGGGATCTCGGCCTACGACCTCTTCCCACCGGAGGTGGCCGCTCACCGCCGGATGATGTTTGAGGAAGCTGTTGCCACCGGGCGGCCCGTCCACCTGGAAGATGCCAGGGACGGCAGAAATTTCGATATTTACTATAATCCCATTCTGGATGGTGACGGCAAGGTGTCGAGGATGTCTGTTTTGGGCATAGACATTACGGACAGGAAAAACGCCGAGCGGGCCCTCAAGGACAGCGAAGCGCGCTCCCGGGCCATCTTTACCACCGCCCAGGATGCCATTTTCATCAAGGACCGGTCTTTCAGGTATATCCAGATCAACCCCGCCATGGAGCGTCTCTTTGGCCGGCCCGCGGCCGAGATCATCGGCAAGACCGACCTAGACCTGGTGTGGGCGGCAGACACGGAGCGTATCTGGAAGCAAGACCGGCGGGTGCTTGACGGCGAGGTGGTGAAAGGGATCTATTACGTCCCGGCACAGGACGCGCCGGTTACGTTTCATTACATCAAGGCTCCCCTGCACGACGAGGCCGGGGAGATTGTGGGAATTTGCGGCATCGCCCGGGACATCACCGACTTGAAGCAGGTAGAGGCGGCTTTGGCGGAGAGCGAAGAACGCTTCCGGATGCTCTTTGAGTATGCCCCGGACGCCTATATTTTGGCGGACATGCAGGGTGAGATTATCGATTGCAACCAGGCGACGGAAAAGTTGGCCGGGTATGGCCGGGAAGAGTTGGTGGGCAATAATTTCGCCTGCCTGCCCTGGCTGGATTTCCGGCAACAAGTCCGGTTGGCGGACCTCCTGGCCCAAACCGCCCGGGGGGAAGTTATGGGGCCGGTGGACTTCACCCTGACCCGCAAGGACGGGGGCGAAGTAATCGCCGAAGGCATGAGCTTACCCTTATATATCCAGGGACAGAATTTGGTATTGACCATCGTCCGGGATATCACCGCCCGGAAACAGGCGGAGGAGGCCTTGCGGGAGAGTGAAGCCCGTTTCCGGGCTCTCTTCGAAAACGCGCCGGTGGGGATCAGTATGACTGACCTATCGGGCCGGCTGCTGCAAACCAATCGGGTTTTGCAAGCACTCCTGGGTTATACGGCCGAGGAACTCAGGGGCAGGGAAGCTTCGGAGATCATCTATCCCGAGGATCGGCCGGAGAGCGCGCGTTTGGGGATGGAGCTTCTGGCGGGTAACCGCCGGCACTATTCCATGAACAGCCGCCTTCTCCGGGAAGATGGCGAAATCATTTGGGGCCACGTTACGGTGACGTTACTACGGGATGCCCGAGGGGAGCCCGAATATTTTGTCGGTACGGTCATCGACATTACCGCCCAGAAGCAGGCGGAGGAGGCCTTGCGGGAGAGCGAATCGCGTTATCGTGGCCTGTTCGACGCCTCCCCCGACGCCATTTGTTTGATGGATTTAGATATGAACATTATCATGGAAAACACTCGCGGGGTTCAGTTATTTGCGTCTGAAGGCTTTCCAGTAGGCACGAGCAGCTTCGAGTTCGTGGCGCCGGAGGACCGGCTGCGAACCCGGAGAATGTTCACGGACTTGCTGGAAACCGGCGAAACGCAAACCTTTGAGATCATCATGCGCAGGCGGGACGGCAGCCGGTTTCCCAGTCTGACGAGCCTGGCGTTGGTCCGAAACGTTGCGGGCCGGCCCCAGACTTTCATCGGGATTGCCCGGGACATTACTGCACTCAAGCAGGCCGAAGCGGAATTGCGGCAATCCGAGCAAAGGTTCCGGCTCATGGCCGAGACTATCCAGGATGTCTTCTGGATCGCTACCCCGGACCTGAGGAAGGTGATTTATTTGAGTCCGCCATTTGAGCAGATATGGGGCCGAAGCCCAGCGGATTTGTATGAAACTCCCCGATTGTTTAACGAAGCCGTGCACCCCGAGGAGAGGGAGAGGGTAAGGTCGGCGATGCTGGCGGCGTCGGCCCAGGGAGTTACCTGGAGCCATGAATACCGGATCATCCGGCCCGACGGGGCGGTGCGGTGGATTCAGGACCGGGGCTTCCCGGTCCGGGATGACCAGGGCCGGGTCATCCTGTTCACCGGGGTGGTCACGGATATTACCGAGCACAAGGCCCTGGAGGGGCAGCTGCTCCAGGCCCAGAAGATGGAAGCGGTGGGCCGGCTGGCCGGAGGGGTGGCGCATGATTTCAACAATCTCTTGATGGCTATCATCGGATATGGTGAACTCATGCGGGCCAAGGTCCTCAGAGACGATCCGCTTTACGGCCATTTGGACAACATCCTGAAGGCCAGCGACCGGGCCGCGGCCCTGACCCAGCAGTTGCTTACCTTCAGCCGCCAGCAGATTATCCAACCTCGGGTGATCGATCTCAACCGGGTGGTATTGGACCTGGAACCGATGCTCCGGCGGCTCATCGGCGAAGACCTCCACCTGGAAGTCGTCACGGACCGGAAACCGGCGGTCGTGAAGGCAGACCCCGGCCAGATGGGCCAGATCATTATGAACCTGGTAGTGAACGCCCGGGATGCCATGCCCCAAGGCGGCCGGCTCGCCCTTGAAACCACCGCGATCGACCTTACGGAGGGTTGTCACACCAGGTTCGGGCTGACACCGCCGGGAGCTTATGTAAGGCTGGAGGTTCAAGACACCGGGGTGGGCATGGACGAGGCCACCCAGACCCACGTCTTCGAGCCGTTTTTTACGACCAAGGAACACGGCAAGGGCACCGGCCTGGGACTGTCCACCGTGTATGGGATCGTCAAGCAAAGTGACGGTTACCTGGACCTGGAGAGCTCCCCCGGGGCCGGCAGCACCTTTATCATCTATTTGCCCCGCCTAAATGCGACCGTTGTAGCACCCAAGGCGAAGATCCACATTACCCCGAGCTTCCAGGGGGAGGAAACGGTTCTCCTGGTGGAAGACGAGGACATGCTCCGGGGCTTGCTGGCCAAGTTTTTGCGGCTCTACGGCTACACGGTACTGGAGGCGCGCCACGGCGGCGAGGCCCTGTTGACCTGTGAACGGCACCCGGGACCGATCCACCTGATGGTGACCGATGTAGTGATGCCCCAGATGAGCGGCCGGGAACTGGCCGACCGCCTCAACCCTCTACGCCCGGAAATGAAAATACTCTATATGTCGGGCTATACCGAAGACGCCCTGGTCCGGCACGGCGTCGCGGATGCATCGGTGGCTTTCCTCCAGAAGCCCTTCCGGCCGATAGAACTGGTGCGCCGGGTGCATGCCGTCCTCCATCCTTCGGTAATTCTGTAGCGGTTTCTGCCGGCTGGTCAAGGTTTTTTATTGACATTCGGGCCCAATGACTTCTCAATTGCAATAGTGGGTTAGAAAATCAGGCCGCCGTAGCGGGGCTCAGGGTTCGGGCCAGTCGTGCCTAACCCTATCGGTCCACCCGTAAAGCCTATAAATAAGGTTAGTGGAGCGGGTGTCCCCGCCTGCCACTCTATGGGATTGATGGTGCGGAAGATGTACCCTGGCAAAAAACTATTCCAGATAATCATATATGGGTCTTTGGCCCACCCGTAAATTTTGAAAAGCCAGGTGAGGCGGGCGTCCTCACCGCCGATTTGATAACTTCAGGCTTCAGCCGAATAGCGGCGGCCACAGGCCGCCCTATAACCTTGAACTTTGAACCTTGAACCTTGAACTTTTCTCAGCAGACCTGAAAGAGATGGGCTATCCATGGTAGACAAGCGGGTATTCAGCAAGGTTTTGGTGGCCAACCGCGGCGAGATCGCGGTGCGGATCATGCGGAGCGCCCAGGAATTGGGCCTCAAGGTGGTGGCCATCTATGAGGAGACCGACAAGGACGCCTTCCATATCATGCGGGCCGATGAAGCGGTCTGCATCGGGTCCGGTCCCCGGAAGGACTATCTCAATATCGACAAGATCATTCTCGCCGCCCAACAGACCGGGGCCCAGGCCATTCATCCCGGCTACGGCTTTTTGGCGGAAAACCCCGATTTTCCCGAAGCCTGCACCAATGCGGGCCTGGTGTTTATCGGACCGCCCCCGGAGGTCATCAGGAACCTGGGCAGCAAGGTCATTGCCCGGAAAATCGCCCAGGCCACCGGGGTCAGCGTCATTCCGGCCACCGGGATGCTGGCCCCGGGATCCCCGGGAGAAGAGGCGGCCCTGGCCTTTGCCGCGGCCCATGGCTTCCCCATCATGATCAAGGCGGTATCGGGCGGCGGCGGCCGGGGGATCCGCCAGGTGGGGGACCGGGACAGTCTGCTGACCGGGCTCAAGCGCTCGCGTTCCGAGGCCCTCATGTCCTTCGGGGATGACAACATCTACCTGGAAAAATGCGTCAACCGGCCCCGGCACGTGGAAGTCCAGATTCTGGCCGATTCCTATGGCAACGTGGTGCACCTGGGGACCAGGAACTGCTCCATTCAACGCCGCCACCAGAAACTCGTGGAGGTTGCCCCTGCCGGACTGGCCCCGGCTTTGACCGGGGAGATCTGCGACGCGGCAGTGCGGGTCGTTCGGGCCGCCGACTATCTCAGCGCCGGCACGGTGGAATTTCTGGTGGAGGCCGACGGCGCCTATTACTTCTTGGAAGTCAATACCCGCCTGCAGGTGGAGCATACGGTCACCGAGGTGGTAACCGGTATCGATATCGTCCGTGAGCAGTTCTTAATCGCCATGGGCGAACCCATCAGTTTTTCCCAGGAGCAGGTCGCCGAGCGCGGCTTTGCCATCGAGCTCCGGATCAATGCTGAAGACCCCAAAAACGACTTTCTGGCCAGCCCAGGGGTAATCCAGGTCTACCGGTCGTCCGCCGGCCACGGTGTCCGCCTCGACGGGGCCATCTACCAAGGGTACAAAATCACCCCGTATTATGACTCCATGATCGTCAAACTCACTGTGTACGGCTTTACCTGGCGGGAGGCGGTGGACCGGATGGCCCGGGCCCTCAACGGATTTCTTATCATCGGGGTCAAGACCACCATCCCGTATTTCCAGCAAATTGTCAAAGAGCCGGATTTTATCCGGATGCAGCTCGACACCGCCTATATCGATGACCACCCCCAACTGATGGATTACCGGGAGCAGGAACGGGAGGTGGAAAAGCTGGCCCGCCTCATTGCCGAAATCAATGCCCATGAGAAGAATCCCTATACGCAGTGAGGCGCCGGACCAGAGGCAGGCTGGGAGTGATCTGTCTGGGGAGCACGTTTTATATGCCTCAAGCATCGAACTTTGGCCAACCCGTGACTTATGAGAAAGAAGTAGGGCGGGCGTCTCGCCCGCCAGTTTGAGCCGAATGGCGGCGGCCACAGGCCGCCCTATAACCTTGAACTTTGATGGCCTGGCAAAAAGTCGAAATTTCCAAAAATCGTCAACTTAAGTAGCCGATTTTATTAAGGGCGATTTGGGGAAATCACCATTATTTTGACTTTTTACAGGGCCTTGAACTTTGAACTTTGAACTTTGAACCTTGAACTGGCCACTGACTACTGGCAACTGTTTCACCAGGGGAAAGCACCATGCAAGGACGGATTATCCGGGGAATGAGCCCCACCGAGATTCTCACCAGGCTGCGGGAATCCGAGGGGTACTACCTGTGCAACAACGAGCGGGATGTGTCGCAATCGGACTTCAAAAACCGGCTTATGCCCATGACCACGGTGCGGGTGGCGCCATTTCGGGAGGCCGCGGGGTTTTTTTCGGTGGAGGTGAGCGGCGGCGCTTCCGTTCACGTGGACCTGATGCGCAAACAGGTGAACCCCTTCGAGCGGCTGCGGATCGCCCGGAAGGCCATGCCCCGGACCCTGCTCCAGACCGTGTGCCGGGGCTCCAGCCTGTTCGGCTACCGGCACTATCCCGAAAACGTGATCCGGTTGACGGTGCGGGAATTCGCCCGGTACGTGGATGTTTGGCGGGTCTATGATTTTCTCAATCACGTGCCCAACCTGGTTCCGGTGATGGAAGAGGTGCAGAGGGCATCGCGGCTCCTCATGCCCAGCATCTGCTTTTCCACCGGGCCGGAGCACACCGACCGGTATTATGTGGATAAGGTCAAGGAGATTCTGGAGGTCACGGGTCCCGAGGTCATCATCTCCATCAAGAATTACGCCGGCCTGGGGACTCCCAAGCGCATCACCCAGTTGGTGGAGTCCATCGGTGCGGCATTTCCGGGACTGGTGCTCCACTATCACGGCTGCAACACCGACGGCAACGACATCGGGCGCATGAGCGCCGCGGTCCTGGCGGGAGTGAAGATCGTGGACGTGGCGGACCACGGCTATGGGGCGATCTATGGGCAGGCCCCGGCCCTCACCTTGATCCAGGCCCTGGACGACTACGGCAAGAGGGCCATGGGGGTGGACATTCCCTCGCTCATCCAGGCATCGGATCTCCTGCGCCAGGAACGGAAGATCTATGAACCGTTCGAGAGCCCCTTCCGGGGGCACGATCCCACCGTGGCGGCGTACAAGCTTACCGGGGGGGCGGTGGGCAGTGCCTTTGAGCAGGCGGATCAAGGGGGATTTCTGGAGCGCCTGCCGGAAATCCTCACGGAAATGGCCCGGGTGCAGGCGGAACTGGGGAACTGGTGGTCGGTGACCCCGGGGTCCCAGATCATCTGGACCACCGCGGTCAATAACGTCCTCCATGGGCGCTACGAGCGGCCGTCTCTGGACCTCAAGAACATCCTTCTGGGACGCTATGGACCCCTGCCGTTTTTTAAACCGGACGCCTGGATTTGCGAAAAGGTACTGGAGTTTCAGCGCTACGACAGCAAAAAGTGGCCGGAAATTCTGGCCTCAGAGGGAGGAATCCAGAAATCCGGCGACGCCGACCTGAAGATGGAGCGCCGGCGGCTGGAAGGTGAGTTGGACCGGCCGGTCTCGGATGAGGACCTGGTGCTCTACCTTCAGTTCCCCTTCGATGCCGTGTCGTTTTTCAAGTTTCAGGCCCGCTGCGGCAAGGCCTGGCTGCTGCCGCCGGAGGTCTGGTTCAGGCGCGGCGGCTTCAAGGACGGCGAGTGCGTCACCTTCGCAGATGAATTCGGGGTGCCCCACCACATCGAGGTGATCTCCACCCGCCGGGAAGGCGCCAACGTTATCACCACCCTGATGGTGGATCACAGTTTTCAGACCTTCAGCGTCCAGGTGGAAGACACCCATAAGGCTCAGGCCGCCGGGTGAAGTCCCGGAGTTGCCTGCGGCCGCCAGGAGGCGCCGGTCCGCCCCGGCACCAGACGATTTGATCGCAACCGGTGAGAAGATACAGAAAAATTGCTTTTCTTTAAAGGGGTTCCTGGGGTTATGCCGCCCATCAGGACAGTCATTTTCAAAGAATTTACTTTTTGATCTTTTCGCCTGATTACCTTATACTGGGCGCATCCAACTGAGGTTGGGTCAGGATTTAAAGGATACTGTCCGCCTGGCGAACGGCCGGCGGCGCCGCATATTTCATTCTAAGGAGTGCTCCGTGACGTCTCCGCGTGTTCGAAGGTCCATCCGGATATTTGCCCCCTTGCTGCCGGCCGCTCTGGCTGTGGCGCTCGTCCTGACAGGCTTGATGATTGACCGGCCCTTTGAGCTGGCGGCGGCCGAAACCGCCAAAAGCGAAGCCGGCGTCCTTATGGCGCAGGCGACCACGCCACCCGCGGCCCCCGTTGCCCCAGCCACCCCGCAGGTAGCCCCGCCAGCGCCGGCCGCCCCGCCTGAGGCTCCCGGCGCCGCCACTCCTCCGGCAGCTCCGGGTACTCCGCCGCTAGTGGCCCCCACCGCCCCGGAGACACCGGCCGCCCCGCCGGCGGCTCCCGCTAAAGGCAAAAAAGCGGCGAAAGGCAAGAAGGGCGCCAAGACACCCAAATGGCAACAGGCCGCCCCGCCCGGAAAAATCGCTCCCCCGGGCAAGTACAACGCCGGCGAGGACCCCGAGTTTGCCAAACAGCACGGCTGGCCGGTGAAAACCCCGCCGGTGCTTCCGGGAGCCATCCTGCCGGGGAAGCGCATCGTCGCCTACTACGGCAACCCGCGCTCCAAAAAGATGGGGGCGCTGGGCGAGTATCCCAAGGACGAGATGCTGCGGCGCCTGAAAGTGGAGGTGGCCAATTGGGAGAAGGCTGATCCGTCGTTACCGGTTCAGCCCGCCCTGCACCTGGTCGCGGTGGTGGCCCAAGGGGAGGCGGGCAAGAGCGGCAAGTACCGCATGATCCATCCGGACGCCTTGGTCAATGAGGTTCACGCCTGGGCCAAGGAGGTAAACGGCATCCTCTTCGTTGACATCCAGACCGGCCATTCCGACATCCGCACCATTCTGCCGCGCTTCGAATGGATCCTGAAGAATCCGGACGTGCATCTGGGGATTGACCCGGAGTTCAACTTGATCAAGAGCGGCCATATACCGTGCAAAAAGATCGGCACCTATGATGCCTCGGACATCAACTATGCCGCCGGCTACCTGGCGGAGTTGGTGAAAAAATACAATATCCCGCCCAAGGTATTTATCGTGCACCGCTTTACGCGCAACATGGTTACCAATGCCGAAAAGGTCACGCTTCGCCCCGAGGTGCAGATTGTCATGAACATGGACGGCTGGGGCGCCCCCTGGCTGAAGCGGGATTCGTACCGGGATTACATCGTCGCCCACCCGGTGGAGTATACCGGCTTCAAGCTCTTCTACCACAATGACACCAAGAAAGGCGACCCGCTGATGACGCCCCAGGAGGTGCTGAAACTGAATCCCAAGCCGATTTACATACAATATCAGTAAGAGGAACTCAGGGGCCGGCCACGGCCATGGCGGATTCCAGGCGCCCCAAACGCGCATCGATCTTGTTAAGGGAGGCCGCCAGTTCTTCCGAAGGGGCCGGGGAATTAAAGGCCGGGTTGGCTACCCACCAATCGATCCCTAATTCTTTGGCCTTATCCACCGAGCAGATCACCAGGCGAATCTGCAGGGTGAGGAGTTCCACTTCCACCAGCCGGATCTTGATATCGCCGGCGATGACTATGCCCTTGTCCAGGATGCGTTCCAGCAGATCCGCCAGGTTGGTGCTCTGTATGGAACTCTGGATGCCTTGTTGTTTAGCCATGTACAGTTCCTCCTTACAGGAGTTGGCCCAGAGGGCCAAGGTCGAGATTCAGGTCGTCTTCTTCCAGGCCGAACTCCTGCCGGAGCCGGTCGATTTCTTGAGCCTGCTTCATCAAGGTCAATCCCAGCCGTTCGATCTGCTCGTCCGTGAGCGACCCGGCCTCGATGCGCCGGATGCCCTGGCGTTCCAGCAGTTCGTGGAGCAGTTTCACCAGGGTCAAGACCAGTTGTCCCAGGCTGTTCTTGATGTTGTCTTGGTCCAGATTGATCCGGGGGGTCTGGCTACCCGAAGATCGGGCCGGTAGAGAGGTCCCGCCTTGCATGACCTTGGCAAAATCGCTGATGGCCTGGGATTCCACCTGTACCGGCGCCGGAGATTTCATCAGCATGCCCCCTTGGCAAAAAGGTTCGGGCCCAACTGCGCCTCCCCCCCAGGCTTAAATCCCCGGGCGGTTTCCATGGAGGCCAGGATGACCTGGAGGCCCAGGTAGACCAGGTCGATATCGGCCACGGAAATCATCACTTCCCCAAAAAGCACGGCGCCCTTATTGAGAATGCGGTCCAGGGCCTCGCACAGGGACACATCTTGATTCTCCGGGAGCGAGGCTTCCGGCAGCATGGTTTCCGGGTACGATTCCAGCAATTTCTCCTCCATGGTCTCAGGGTCTGGCTCGAAAATCATCTCCGGGACCAGGGGCGCGGCTTCCGCCGCCGGCTTGCCGATGAAATAACGGCGGGCGTCCGGAGGCAGGTTCCGCAGGTCGGCGCCGCAAGCCGAACAAGCCCGGGAGACCAGCGGTATCTTAGATTGACAATGCGGGCATATCAGCAATAGCCCCATGGCGGATCTCCATTTTTTTTCTGGACCGGTACAAGGCCTGCCCCAAAGCAGTGAGGCGCTGCAAGCCCCGAGGTTCGCTCTGGCGATAGATGACGGTTTGATGACCGGGAAAGGTTTGCCGGAATTTATCCCGAATGATGGCCTCCCGGTGGTTCAGGGCAGCGCACAGGGGACAATCCCCGGCCGGGGTAGCCAGGTTGAGCAACAGCACCGGCACCGCCACCCCCATCCGCCTACAGGTCGCCAGCAGGTCGCTGGTCTCCTGGAAGGCCATTTCCGTGAGGATGGTAACCGCATAGAGCGCCGCCCGGGCCGGGTCCCGCCACAGGTGTCGCAGTTGTTTCAGGTTCCGGGAAATTCTTACCAACTGCTGGGAGATGTCCGGAAACCGGAAGGTCAGTTTGTATTTCAAGAGCACGCCGAAAAAGGTCTTAAGCCATTGGTCCACCAGTTCCGGCAGTTCCAGGAGGCGCAGGAGATGGCCGGTGGGGGCCGAATCCAGGATAAAGATATCGTAGCGGCCCTGTTCCAAAAACTCCATGACCCTAACCAGGGCCATGATCTCGTCCAGGCCGGGGGGAGAGAGGTCCAGCATCCGCTCCATCACCTGGCGGTCGAAGGGAATATCGAAATTCTCGAACGCGGTTTTAAGGAAGTTCTCCAGTTCTTGGTGATATTGTCTTTTTAAAGCGGCGAATTCCCCCGGGGCGTCGATCTCCATGGCCGTAAGGCCAGGGCTGAGGCGCACCGGTTGGTGGCCAAGGTTTGCCTCCAGGCAGGCGGCCAGGGAGTGGGCCGGGTCGGTGGAGAAGAGCAAAACCTGTTTGCCCGGAAACTCCTGGGCCAGTCGGACTGCGGTGGCGCAGGCCAGGGTGGTCTTGCCCACGCCCCCCTTGCCGGCGAAAATCAAGAACGTGGTTTCAGCTGAGGGGCAGGGGGGCGGAGCCTCCACGCGGGGCGCTATTTCCAGAGTGGGCTGGGGACGGATCGGCAGCGCGGCATCAACCACGCTGACCCCATCCCAAAGAGTCTCAAGGACCGGACCCCGCATTTCCGCCGGGCACAGGGGCACGCCCCACCAGGCATATCCGGCCAAGGAGCCGCGGCCAAAAAACTCCTTCAGGAGCTGGAGTTGCCGGCGCCGGGCTTCGGCGCACAGGGGACAGGAATTCTCCGGATAGAGGCGGTTGACCACCACCTCCGTGACCGGGATATGCATCCGCCGCAGTTGGCCCAGGAGCTGCAAGGTCTCGATGATAACGAGGTCTTCCGCCAGCATCACCGGCACAAAGCGGCAGGCGCGGGGATTGTGCAGCAGGTCCTCCATTTGCTTTACCGAGGCGGCCAGGTCCAGGATGAATTCGTCCAATTCGTCCCGCTGATACGAACCCCGGAACCGCTGCTGCATGAAGCGGTGCTTGGCCAGCAGGGCGTCCAGGGCCTTGAGCCAGCCCCGGATCAACTCCGGGGTGGTCAGCAGCCGCAGGGTGTGCCCGGTGGGCGCGGTATCTACCACGATGAGGTCGTAGTCCCCGGTTTCCGCCCAGCCGGCGATGGCAAGCAACGCCATGAGTTCATCCAGGCCGGGCAGGGAGAGGTCCAGGATGCGGCGAATATCCTTTTCATCCAGGAAGGTGCCCCGGGCGGCGATCTCGACAAACTTAGCCCGGTGTCTGGCCTTGAAGGCCGCCAGGGAATCCTGGGCATTGAATTCCAGGACCTTTAAATTGCCGGGGAGATGCAGATCGCCGATACTGTCAGCCAGGGAATGGGCCGGATCAGTGGATACCAGGAGGAAGGAGCCCTGGGGGGACCGGCGGGCATAGCGGAGGGCGGCGGCCGCGGCGCAGGTGGTTTTCCCGACCCCGCCCTTGCCGCCGAAGAATATCAGTCTGAACTGGGGATTTTCTAAGAAACCGGGCAGGCCCGTTGTCCCCATGGTGGAATTGGCAAGCGAGATCATGGACATCCGGGGTGACCCCTTCCGTATCAAGCGGGTAAGGTGTTCGCAAGCTCATCCAACCCTTCCCAATGCTTCCGGCGCTACGTCCCGGGCCGGCTGCTGCCCCGCTGCCGTTGGTTGATCCACTGTTTTCGTCTGGCCGGCTCTTATCTGGCGTTTCGTCAGACCAGGGAGGCCGGTTTCACGCCGGGGGGAGATTTTCTCCGGGTCGATTTGGCCTTGGGGCGTGGCTTGGCCGTTCTCTTTTCAGGCGCCGGCGTGGCCTTTTCTTCCGCCTGGAGACGGTCCAGGCGGTCCAGGAGCACCTTTTCCTGGGCGTCGAACTCCGCCTCGGTGATCTGCTCGGTTTCCAGCCGCATGTAAAGCTCGCTCAGGGCCGCAGTGATGGTTTCGCTTTCGCCGGCCAACTCCTGCTGGGCGGCGTCGTGGATCTCCCGGAACACCCAGATAAGGCCTTTCGCAGGGGACAGTAAGATGTCGTCGATGAGAAACATCACTTCTCCTTCAGAGGTCCGGCCTCACAGTTCAAGGTTTAGGTCCACGAAATTGTGGGGCGCCCAGGGGCCGTTGTAGTCGAAGGTGAAATTGTTGTCGAAGAGCTTGGCCGCGGCAAAGATGCCCTCTTCGAAACGGTCCTGCCCATCACGGGGCACCAGACAGGCCAGGCTCATCACCTGGCTTTCGGTGCGGCATTTGTTCCGCTTGATTTCCCGGCAATAACCGGACAGAATCTCCTCGACCTTCTCGGTAAAGGCTTCCCGGTCCTCGTTCAGGAGGTGGTCAAACAGGCGCCCCAGCTCGATCTTGTCTTCCTGGGAGGGGTTGCGGTAGGGGCCGAGGAAGCGGTCCCGGGCGGTTCGCAACTCCGGATGTGTGTTGACGACATATTCAAAGATATTGGGGACGTCCAGGGAGACCCGCAGCCCCATTTCCACCATCCCGGCCACGCGTTGGAGTTGCTGGAGGAAGGCAGCGTGGTTGCGGGACAGGATCTTCTGGATGGCCTTGGGACCGTCGGCAATGATGCCGAAGGCCATGGGGAGCATGGCATCGCTCCGGGACAACAGTTCCTTGAGGACCGCCTGCTGGGCGGCCAGATGCCGCCGTTCCGGGCGGATCCGGTCGTTGGGGACGTCGCTCACCACCGCGGCCACCTGCCCGTTGGCAATGCCGTACACCGGGGCTCCGTCTATACCGGCAAGATCATAAGTCCGCTCCCCGGGAGCGGTCACTATGGCGTATAAGTATTTGCCGTATTTGCCGCTTTTCGCTGCTGTGCGCGCTGCCATATCTTGGTCTCACATCAACGGGAAACCGGCAGGCAAAACCCACCGCTTCCAGATAACCCTGCATGGCGACAACTGCCGTCGCCGGACCCGGCCTGAACGCCTTTCAGACAGTGGCCGCGCCTTCCATCCGCTTGGGCCTGGGGGCTGAGCGGGATAGTGGTTCCGCCAACCTGATGCCCTTGAGCATGCCCTCTTCGATCCTGACCTCCAACAAAGCCCCGCACAGGCATTTGATGGGACCCTCAAAGTCGTCATACATATCGTCCAGGTCCACTTTAAAGCCGCAGGACAGACAATTAATTTTCATGTCAATTCTCCCTGCCTGACGCCGGCCGGCGTCAGACGATTCCTTGTCCTTTACAGGCGTTGCAATAAAAAACCCCGTCTTCGCCGGTGCCGCCGCAGCGCTCACAGGTATCGGCCTCAACCGGGACCGGCACCACCCCAACCCCCTTGCAGGTCAGGCAGATCAAATCCCCGCCGACCCGGCCGGAGCTGCCACACTGGCGGCAGGCCACCACCGGGGGTATGACCCGCACGACCCCGGCGCCGCGGCATACGGGGCAGCCGGAGGCGCTGCTGTACTTGGGGTCGGCCCCCCGGCCGCCGCAGTAGGCGCACCGCACCTCACCCACGAACCGCTTCCGGCGGGAGGGGTTGCCTAAAACCGGGCAGTGCCGGTTCAGGACCTGCATGGCGTATTCCATGGTCCACCCGATCCTTTCAGCGGCAACCGCTACGGTTGCGCCAGGCCGCGGCCCGCCACCGGCGCCGCAACTCCCGGTTGCACCGGGCCACTTCTTCCTGGTACATGCGGCCCATTTCCGCGCCCCACATGGGCAGGCCCGTGGAGGTGGGGCAGGAGCGGTAGCTCTTCATCTGGCGCATGGTCCGCACCTGGTTGGCATCCTTAATAGTTAGCATCGGCATCCTCGGTAATTTTCATTAATTGAGTTTTAATATTTTATTTTAAAACCGCCGGTATGGCGGGGCGGGCCGGTTCGCCCCAGAGCAGTTTTGCCGCCCCCTTCCGCCAACGATTGCAGCAGACTGGCTTTTTCGGCCTCTATTTCTGCCAGGCGGGCGGCGATGTCGGCCATCAATTGTCTGGCCTTCTCGCTCTCCAGGGTCTTGCGGGCCTTTTCCATTTCAATGTGGCTGATACGCAGATAGGCCTCGTGGGGAATGGTGGCCTTTCTCACCTTCCCCGTCAGGGTGCGAATGTCCTGGATACCTCTCCTGGGAATTGTCATACGGTTACTCCTTGGCGCGGCTTCGCAACTCTCCGGCCCGCAACGGGGTCTGGGAGCGTGAACCCAAAACCGTGTCGATCACTTCTCCCACCTTTTCTCCCATAAGGGACTGGCCGCCCCGGGTCACCTTGGCGGAGTCGGTGTTGAGCACGTCCCGGCAGGCCCACTGGAAGACCGGGTCGTCTTTATGGGCCCGGGCCCCCTGGTGCGCCAGGATCTTGGCAATGGCGATGCAGGCCCGGATGGTGGGGCGGTGGTTATTGACCCCGAAGCCCCGGAGTTCCCGGACCACATCCACAATGATTTCGGCGTCCAGGCGGGACAGACCGGATTTGGTCATGGCGATCTGCACCTCGGTTTCCCGGTCGAAATGGCCCAGATTAACGGTGATGAGACGGTCCATGAGGGCGTCCTGGGTTTTATGGACCCCGGCGTACTCCTCGGGATTGGAGGTAAAGATGGCCCGGAATTCCGGATGGACCTCCAGGTAGCCGTCGCCGCCCCGGGACATCTTGGGCAGATTGAGGATCTTCTCCTCCAGGATGCTCAAAAGGGCGTTGTTGGCCTCGGGCCGGGAGCGGGTAAACTCATCGTAAATGAGGGTGTAGCCGTCCTTGCAGGCCATGGTGAGACGGTTGTCCATCCAGGTGACATTCATGGATTCTTCGGTCTTGAGGACGGAATGGATGTAGTTGTCGATGAGTCGCTGTTTGCGGTAGCCTGAGTGGCGCCCCACCAGATCGGAACTGGCAAACTCGTCGTCCCCGTGGATCAGTACCACCGGACGGCCCCGCTGGGCCGCCACATGAAAAGCCAGGGTGGTCTTGCCCGTGCCGGCCGGACCGGCGAAATGGACCGGATAGCCCACCGCCAGGTAGGCCAGGGCCCGTTGACTGAGGTCCTGGACATAACCAGTTTCCACGAATTCCGGGCTGGCTTCCGGGGCCACCTGGTCGTCCCGGGATTCCACTTTAACCACGGCCACCGCGGCCCTTTTCCGCTGCTCACCACTCATGCGCGTTGCTCCTTAAACTGGCGATGGAACTGCCCCTGGAAGCCAGGGGCAGGATGGGTAATCCGATTATCTAAACGCTCTCCCGGGGCACCCAGCCGCGCCCCCGGCAAGTCATGCAGGCCAGGGCCGAGCCGGCGTCGTCTCCGGTGCCCCGGCACTCCGGACAGGCCTGGAGGGGGCCGGGGATTAAGGGCACATAACCGGTGCCGCGGCACACAGTGCAGGTGAAGGTTTTGATGGCCCCGGTGCCCCGGCAGTGGGCGCAGGGCCGATGGAGCGCCGGCACCTGCACCCGCCCCTTGCCGCCGCAGACGCAGCAGGTGGAGAGCCAGGACATGATCCCAAAGGGGTCTTTGCCGCCGCCGCCGCAGAAAGAACAAGAGACTTGCACCATTTCTCCCTCTGAGCGGTTATGCGGCGCCGGTGTCTCGGTCGCGTGCTGGAATTGGGTCATGGTTATGCCTTATTAGGGGCTGGCCGATTTCAGCCCTTCTTTTTACCCGGGCGCCCCATCTCTTCTTTGGCCGCGGGTGACCCATGATGCCGGACGGACTCTTCCTTGACCATGGCCAAACTGGCCTGGCGTTCCCGTTCGGCGGCGGCTTTGATCTGCTCCGCCTCAGCCTTGGCCCGGCGCAGGGCCTCGGCCTGAGCCCGGCGCTCAGCCGGAGTGGGGCCGCACCAAACCCGGTGCGCTCCCGCCAGGTCCAGGGCGAATTCCCGGCGCATACTGCCGACGGTTTTCCTTAAATGGTTCACGGCAGCCCGCCGCTCCGCCTTGGTCTGGCGGGCCATGGCTTTATGGGCCCGATGAAACCCCGCCATCAGGCTCGCCACTTCATGGCCCAAGGCCTTGACGAAACCCTGGCGCTCCGCCTTGGTCCGCCGGCCCATATCGGCGTGCGCCCGGCGGAACTCAGCCTTCATGTCGGCCACATCCTGGCCCAGATCCCGGACGAAGGTCAGGCGCGCCCCGCGCAGGGCCACGACCTCACCGCACAACCGGGTCATACTTTCCGTTAAAGGACCCATAAGAAGTATCTCCTTATCCTTTGGGAGCGTGCCGGGGAATTTCCCTGGGGTATCGAGGTTGCGGCTCAATTCGCCCCAACCGCAACCCCCTTCCGTCGAGGGGCCGGGATGGCCCCTCAGCGCAAGAGGAACGTTTCCCCAGAATTATCCTTACGCGGGAGCGGCCGCGCTGGCCGTCAGGCCGATGGCTTCGGCGTACTTCAGATAGGTTTCCACGGAGGCGATGACCACCCGGGCTTCAATGGACAGCAGCTCAATACCCACCAACGACACCTTGACCCACGCGTCGATGACGATACCCTTATCCAGAATGCGATCAACGACTTCCGCCAGGCTGGAGGAATCGGTTGACTTTTGTACTTTAGCCATGGTATTTCTCCTTTAGAGGATTAATGGTTAGTCAGTTCAGGTTAATGGTTGTTACCTGAGGTTGAGAGCGTAGCCAGGCTTATTTGCCGGCCCAGGCCCGCCGGGCCCCGTCCAGGTCCGCGGCATAGGCATGGCGCATGGCGCCCACCGTTTTCTTCAGGTGAGCTACGGCGGCCCGCCGTTCGGCCTTGGTCTTCCGGGCCATGTCTCTGTGGACCCGGTGGAAGTTAGCCATCAAGGCCGCCGTATTCTGGGTCAGGTCCTTGACAAAGCCCTTCCGGGCGCCGCGCACCGCGACGATCTCGCCAACCAGCCGGGTCATTTCATCGGTAAATCGACCCATGTGGGATCTCCTTTTCTCCTGCCTTTAGGCCTTTAGGGGTTGGTCGGCACCACAATGCTCGCCCCTGAAGGATGCTGAGGGGCCTCTTTCCGGGAAGGGTCGCACCGGACCCCTCCGGAAAGAGGACTGTTCCCCCCATCGGCCTTAAGCCGGAGCGGCCGCGCTGGCCGTGAGGCCGATGGCTTCGGCGTACTTCAGATAAGTTTCCACCGAAGCGATGACCACGCGGGCTTCAATGGACAGCAGTTCGATGCCCACCAGCGACACCTTGACCCAGGCATCGATGACGATACCCTTGTCCAGGATGCGGTCGACAACTTCCGCCAGACTGGAGGAATCGGTTGACTTCTGTACTTTGGCCATGGGGAACCTCCTTCATCAATATGAGAGTTTTTGGTAAACCGAGGACTTGCCTCATTCTCTCTTAATCCAAGAAGCGTGCCAGGACCAGAATGCAGGTGATTTCCTTAAAAATCATCAGGTTAGGTGTGAGAAGCGGGCAGGCCGGCTGGGGATAGGGAATTGGGTCTATGGAATCATTTCCCTAGTCTATGGCGGTTAGTCTATGCCCCTGCGGTCTTATAGAAGGAATAGTGCGGTTCAGGTTGCCAAAACCCGGAGGATTTCGGCCTGGAGGAAGGGCTTGCTGATGAAATCGATGATCAGTCCCTGAGAGATGGCCTCCTGGATGGAGACGTCATCCCGGTAGAAGTAACCGGACACCATGATAATGCGGATGTCCGGGACAATCAACCGGATGCACCGGGCCAGTTCCAGACCGTCCATATCCGGGAGCTTGGCGTCCAGGAAGGCGCAGGCGAATTGGTGCTGTTCCATCAGCACCAGGGCCTCCATGGCCGTCAGGGCTTTGCGGGTGACGTAACCCCGTTTGTTGAGGAGATGGCCCAGGGCCCAGCACATATCCGGTTCGTCGTCCACAATGAGAATCAGTTCACCTGGATCAGTCATCCCGGCATCCCTAAGCGGTTATAAAATGGGCAATCTCACGGTAAAGGTGCAGCCTGGGTCGTCCCCGCTCTCCACGGTGATGGTGCCGAAGTGCTGCCTGATGATGGAATAACAGATGGACAGGCCCAACCCCGTGCCCTGGCCCACCGGCGCGGTGGTGTAAAAGGGGTCGAAGATATTGTCCAGGTCCCCGGGGGCGATCCCCAGGCCGGTGTCGCTGATGCTGACCCAGGCCTCCCCGTCGGCCTGTCCCAGGGTGACGCCCAACCCCCCCCCATCGGGCATGGCCTTGATGGCGTTGAGCAACAGGTTCATGAAGGCCTGCTGCAACAGACCTTCCATGCCGCTGATCCGGATGGGCTCCCGGGGCAATTGCGCCTGCAGCTCAATCTTGGCAATCCGGGCCTGGTTCGTCACCAGGGACAGGGTTTCCTCCAGGAGAGTAGTGAGGTTAATCTCCTTGATGTCGGGTTTTACTGAGGGACGGGCGAAACGCAGCAAATTTTCAATAATCATGGAGGCCCGCAGGATGCCCGCGTGGATCTTTTCGGCGCACTCCTGCTGCAACTGCGGTTCAAGATCGCCTTCCATGATGAACTGGGCGGCACTGGAGCAAACCGCCAGGGGATTGCGGATCTCATGGGCGATGCCCCCGGCCATGACTCCCAGGGCGGCCAGTTTCTGCGTCTGGAGCAACTGGGCCTCAAATTTACGGCGTTCCGTCAGGTCCCGGCCCACGGCCACGATTCCGGCGGTCTGGCCCAGGTGGTCTTTCATGGGGGAAAAAATCCAGGAAACCGGGATGCGGCCGCCATCCCTGGTTTTCAGATCCCATTCCGCCATTTGGGCCTCTTTGCCGGCCTGGAGGTTGGCAAAAATTCGCGCCATCTCGCCCTGATCATCTCCGGCACAGAAATCGAAAAAGTTGTGTCCCCGGACCGCGTAGAGGGTGAAGCCCGAAAGCTTCTCCGCCGCAGTGTTCCAGGTCAAGACCTGGCCTTCCATGTCGGTGGACAAGACGATATCCTGGGCGCTTTCCACCACCGAGGCCAGGTGGCGCTCTACCCGGCGCACCTCTTCACTAAGACGCACCTGCTCGGTGACGTCATCCATGAGCAGCATGGCCAGCTCCACCACCCCCTGCCAGGAAAAAGGCAGGATGCTGTAATAATAAATCCGCAGGGGAATGCCCGGGGCCCGATAGGTCATCCGTTCCCCCTTGACGCGGAAGTTTTTTTCGAAGACCTGGCGGATGCGCCCCGGGAAATCCATCTGGTCGATGATGATGGCCGGAAATACTTCCTCCAGTCGGTGGCCGATGGTGTCCGGGAGGTTGCGGCGGTTTTTCTCCAGGAAATTGCGGTTTGCCGAGACGATGCGGAGGTCCCGGTCAATGAGCAACACCGACGAGGGAATGGCCTCCAGCAGCATGTCGTAGAGCTGTTGGTACCGCTGTGATTCCAGGCTATTGTCTGGCGGCGCGGTGTTTGCATCCATACCGGTTCATCCTTTCTTACGTGGGGTACTCCAAGAGACTGATCCCGGCCGTCACAAAGTTATACGGCGGCCAGGGACCGGAGAGCAGCAGCCGGGCCGGCTCGTTCTCGGCGAGTTGCCGGAAAGCCTGGCGAAAAGACTCCACGGCCGGGCGGGGCACCAGGAAATACAGGGAGAGCAGGGGCAGCCGGGGGGAAGGGGCTTCCGTGGTGCATTTGACGTACAGTCCGGCGAACTGCTCCCGGCACCGCTGTGCGGCCTGGCGATACTCTGTGGTCCAGCGATCCTGGCTGGCATAGTGGGCCTTGCGGGCCGTGAGGTAGGTCAACCCTAAGCGGTCCGGCGCCGCGGCGGGGTCCGGGGGGCAAGGTCCGGCCACCTCTCGCCTGGCTTCGGGGCCGCCGGGGATCACCGCGGCCCAGGGCCCGGGAGGCAGCAAGACCCGCAGCCCCATCTCCACGCAGCCGTCCAGTTCTAGGAGCAGGGCCTCATATCGGGGGCCGTGTTCCTCCAGGAGTTGGATAGCCTGGGATTCCTGCTCCACCACGCAGCCGTAACGCATGGGGACCACGGCGCCCCTATGGTGATAGGAGAGCACCACCCGCTCGTAGGCCCGTATCTTGGGGATATCCGGGGCCAGGTCGGCGCGGCCGATTTCAGAGAGGGCTGCACTTAAGCCCCGGCGCGCCACCTGGTATACCGGGCGGCCCCCCACCCCCAACAGGGACCCCGGTAATTCCGGCCCCGGATGACGGCGGACACAATAAAACAGGCAACTCATGCCTCGGGCTCCATATCCAGGACAGGACAAAAGCTGTAAGGGGGCCAGGGGCCGGTCACTTCCAACCTCAGCCCGTGATGGGCGTATTGGGTGTTGACCTCCTGGATCCGGGCCTGGAAACCGCCTACTGCCTGGCTCGGTATCAATAGAGCCCAGTTCCAGACCATATCCTGGTCACTGCCGGTGGATTCCCGGGAGAGCAGCCGCCGTTCCTGGACCTCGGCGGCATAATCCCGGAGATCAGCCCACAGTTTGCGGCAGGCTTCTTTAAGCCACCGCTGCAATTCCTGGTCACCTGCGGCCCGGAGACGCTGCTCCTCAAAATACCGCTTGCCCGGTGATAAGGCCCCAAGGCTGGCCGCCTCCTGGGCCAGCTTGAGGGCGAACAGCTTCTCTCTGGCCCCGGGGCGGTCCAGCATCCCTTTGACGGCCCATTCCTCCTGGTCCGTGAGGCGGGCAAGAAACCCGGCGATGGTGTCGGAATGGCGCTCCAAAACCTTTTCCAGATTAGCCAGGGAGGCAAAGATGGTCCCGAACCGGACCGGCAGCACGGGAGAATGGCGCATCACCCCGGCCACCACCTCCTGATGGCGGATGACCCGGGGACCGATCCAGGTCAGGTCTTGTAGGCGTTCTTCAGCCTCCGGCCCGGAGAAATCCTCCACCGGCACCGGACTCCAGATCGCGGCCAGATCCTGGTATGCCGCCACTGCCAAGGGGTTCTGGCCATCCACTCCGGGGCCCAAAAGGGGCAGGGGGGGCAGCCGGCTCAACCGGGCCAGACAGTATAGGTAGAGTCCTTGTGCCATTTTGAGTAGCCAGTGGTCAGTGGTCAGTGGTCAGTAGTCAGGTAAAAACGAGTTATTGCAGCAGCAGTTCTGCTCCGAAAAGTTCTTCCGGTAGCACAGGCTTTCCAGCCTGTGCAGACCGGCTGGCGGGCGAGGACGCCCGCCCCACTGATCTTTCAGGCTTTAAGGGTGGGCCGAAGGCCCATGAACGACTGCTCCGAAAAGTTTTTGTAGACATAATGGTTAAAAGTTAAAGGCCTGCCAACCTTGCAAACGTGGGTTAAGCTGTGAGCCTTAAAAAGCAACAGCACAGAGCCACAACCAAGGAGGCAGGCCATGGGAAAAAGTGTACTGTATGTGGGTTTGGATGTCCATAAGATGTCTATTGATGTAGCCATTGCCGAGGACGGTCCCGGCGCCGAGGTGCGGTTTTACGGGCAAATCGGCGGAGACCTGGACTCTCTGGATCGGGTGATCCGCAAACTTCGGGCCACCGGGTCACAGCTGCAGTTCGCCTACGAGGCCGGCCCTTGCGGCTACGTGGTCTACCGGCACCTGACCGCCCAGGGCTGGCCCTGCCTGGTGGCGGCCCCCTCGCTCATCCCCCGGCGCCCAGGCGACCGCATCAAATGCGACCGCCGGGACGCCTTGACCCTGGCCCGCCTGTTTCGGGCCGGGGAGCTGACTTCGGTCAAGGTGCCCGATGCCGACGACGAGGCTATGCGGGACCTGACCCGGGCCCGGGAAGACGCCGTCAGCGTGGAACGCCGGGCCAAGCAACGCACCGGTGCCTTGCTGCTGCGCCACGGCCGCCGCTATCCCGGCAAGACCACCTGGGGCCGGGGCCACTGGCGCTGGCTACTGCAACAAGCCATGGACCACCCGGCCCAGCAGATCGTCCTCCAGGAGTACCTGGACGCGGTGCGGGAGGCCAGCGTTCGGGTGCAGCGCCTCACCGGGCAGATCCAAGAGCTTCTCCCTCAATGGCGCCGGGCGCCCTTCGTCGCCGCCTACCAGGCCCTGCGCGGGGTCTCCCTCATCGTGGCGGCCACCATGGTCGCCGAATTGGGGGACCTGAACCGCTTTAACAACCCCAAGGAACTCATGGCTTATTTGGGGCTGGTGCCTTCCGAACACTCCAGCGGCGCCTCGGTGCGCCGGGGCCGAATCACTAAAACCGGCAACGGTCATGCGCGCCGGGTCCTGGTGGAGGCGGCCTGGGCCTACCGTTTGCGAGCCCGGGTCACCCGGCCTTTGCTCCAGCGCCAGGAGGGCTTGCCGGAGAGTATCCGCCAGATTTCCTGGAAGGCGCAGCTCCGACTCTGCGCCCGGTATCGACGCTTCCTGGCCCAGGGCAAGCATAAGAACACAATTGTCACCGCCATCGCCCGGGAACTGGCGGCTTATATCTGGGCCATTGGCCAGGCGGTGGAGCCGGTAACGGCTTAAAAAAAACCAAAAGCAAAGGCGCAGTTAAAGAAAAAAGCTATAAAATTCTCCGGCCCCAGCGGGGCGCGACCACGGTAAGGAGAGCCCTCGTTCACCCTAAGGGAATAGGCCACAGCCGAAACTCCCGTACGTAGAGAGAGGCAGCTCCGTGACGAAGCCAGGTCAGGCGGTACCCAACCCGCGTATATCAGAGTGATCCAACGTCGCTAAAGCGTCCCGCCCCGCTGGGGCCTGAGAATCATCTCGCAGCTTATCCAAAAAGACAAGGGAGCCTCGCGCCTGCTTGACAACTTTCAACCATATCAGGGTGCGTCTTACGCACCAAGAATGGCGCGTGAGACGCGCCCGACGGATTTTGGCGCCTTGGAACACCATTCTCCGAACCTCAATGCTTTTCTGAGAGCACCCTGGATAACAACCGCGGCTGTCCGCCGTGCGCTCCGGCACGGTTTTCCTGAGCGCGCCACCTCTCTATCATCAATAACCAAGATTGACATTTTATGTCATTGGCGGCATAATAGTCATGGGAGATAACGCCATGAACATTTCACTCACGCCGCAGCTGGAAGAATTGGTTAAAAGGAAAGTAGACAGCGGGCTTTATGTTTCGGCGAGCGAAGTCATGCGCGAAGCCCTGCGGCTTCTCGAAGAACGCGACCGTCTCAACGCCATGCGCCTGGAAGAGTTGAGGACGGAAATTAAGAAGGGGTTAGACAGCGGGGAGGCAACACCTTTGGATATCGGAGCCATCAAGACCCGGGGCCGTAAGCGGCTGGCGACGGAACAGGAGAAAGTGAACCCCTGATGCCGCAGGTGTTTAAACTCCCGCTGGCTGAAACCGACCTCGATGATCTCTGGTGGTATATAGCCCAGGACAATCCTGACGCCGCCGACCGATTCCTGGATAAGATAGAGGAACGATGCCGGGCACTGGCGCAATTCCCGCATATGGGCCTAAGCCGTGACGAGTTGCTGCCGTCCTTGCGTAGTCTCCCGATTGGTAAATATCTGATTTTCTACCTGCCGATTGAGGACGGGATTCAGGTCGTCAGGGTTCTGCCCGCCATGATGGATATCGATGCTTTTTTTGAGGGGAAAAGTGGCTAAAGGCCACACCGGGGCCGCTCAACGTGGAAATCGTGGATTACCATTAGGAGATGACTTATGGCACGGCTGATCATCCATCCGGGGGAGCACTTGGCGGACGAGCTCAAGGCGATGGGCATGAGCGCCAACGAACTGGCCAAGGCATTGGGGGTGCCGACGAACCGGATCACCGAGATCATCCGCGGCAAGCGCGGCATCTCGGGGGATATGGCCTTGCGCCTGGGCCGCTGGTTCGGCACCGGGCCGGATATCTGGATGAACCTGCAAAAAAACTACGAACTGCGCCTGGCGGCCCAGGCAATCGGCGCGGCCCTGGAAAAAATCCCTCAGCATCACCCCCTTAAAGCCCCGCAACGCGGCAGTAATTATCCTTGACGTAACGCATAATTGACGTTATATTTTAGGCTGATGATCGTTAGCTTCAAAGACAAGCGAACCCGGCAGTTCGCCGAAGGAAAGCGGGTCAAGGCCTTCGCCGGATTTGAGCGGAAAGCGGAAATGAAGCTCGACCAGCTCGATGCGGCCACGTCGCGGCTCGATCTGGAGGTGCCCGGCAACCGATTGGAAGCGCTCAAGGGCGACCGCCTGGGCCAATACAGCATCCGTATCAATGACCAATGGCGGATTTGCTTCGAGTGGCCGAAGGGCGCGCCGGGGCCGGTCAAGGTTGAAATCATCGATTATCATTGAGGTGCAATATGGGACGCAGTGCCATACATCCCGGCGAACATCTCGCCGAACAACTTGAAGCGTTGGACATGAGCGCCGCGGAACTGGCGCGCCGGCTCAAGGTACCCACCAACCGCATCACCGCAATCCTGAACGGCCGGCGCGCCGTCACCGGGGACACGGCCTTGCGCCTGGGGCATTTTTTCGGGACCAGCCCGGAATTTTGGCTGAACCTGCAAAAGCTCTACGAGCTTCGCCTCGCAGAACAGAAATCCGGGGAAACTATCAAAGACTTGCCGACCCTCGCCAAGCCAATGAAGGCACAGAACCAAGATTCTCAGGCTCAATCCCGATAAGGGTCCACAGGGAGGAAGGATCATGTGGCGGCTGATAGGATTCACCGACATATTGATTGTCATACTCTTATTGTTGATCGGTGCCCTTCTCATGCACTGGCAGAATATGAAGTCGGCGGAGGCCATAGCGACCTTGGTCGGTGCGCTCTTGGGCGGTGCCGCTTTGCTGCTCGGAAATTGGATTAACAGGTGGAATGAACGCCGAAAAACTTGCAAGGACTTGGAAGAGAGGGTATCCAAGCTCAAAGCAATGATTGCTGCAGAGCTCGTCAACGTTGCCTGTGGACTCATTGACGCGAAAGAAATGATGGACGCAGCCGTGAGGACGGTAAAGGCTGGCGGCGGCTTGCCGAATAATGCGGACCTAACACTGTACGCACCACGCCTAATGCCATTCACGGACAATCTCGGATCTGAGCTTCTAATATTGGAGCAGCGCGGGATCGACGTACTTGCGACACTGCGTTCAAATTTGGCTACTACCCGAATAAGTATGGATAAAGCGAGGAGGTCGTTCGGTTTATTGAAAGCAAGGCAGCTCGGAAATGTTATCCGGCAGGATATGAAAATATTGTCAGAGGCTTTTGAGCATTTCGCGCCAGAACGCAAATTTGCCCTGGAAGAGAAAAACCCAGAATTTGCGACAGCAATTCTTAGACGTTTATCCCAGCCCGCCGTAGATAGTTAAGGGTTTTTTTCTTTCCAAAGTTGAACTTGGGCATCCCAAAAGTTGTCTGAACAGTACCCTCCGAGGTTTCTCTTAGCTGATTGCTGAAAGCTGACCGCTGCTTCACACTTCCGGAGTGGCGTCCTCGGGGCGGATTTCTTCGGTTCCCAGGGCGAAGATGGGGCCGGCGGTGAGGGACCCGCCTTCCCAGAAATCCCGGCGATAGCGGTAGTAGAGGTGGAGGCGCACCAGCCCCCGGGTCAGGCGGCGCAGGGGGTCGTCCGCCAGGCTGTCCAGGCAGGTTTGCAGCAGGGCCAGAAAGGCCCCGGGCAGGTAGAAGCCCTCTTTGCCGATACTCCCCTCAAAATCCAGGCGAAAGCCGCCGGCGGCGTACTCGTAGAACTCGGCCCGGTAAGACTTGAGAGCGGGCTGCCCGGACTCGGCCGCCAGTTTCAGTTGGCCCAGGGGCAGGCGGGGGCGCTGGGGCGGGCCGTCGCCGTCCAGGACCCGGGCGCAGACCTGGTCCAGGAAGCGGATCAGCTCCCGGGCCACCCGGCCTTCGTTCAATTCCGCCAGTTCATAGAGGATGCGGGCATAAACCAGGAGGATCAAGGGCACGGTGCCGGTCTCGGGGGAGGTGCTGCTCAGCCACAAGATCTGGGGAGTAACCTGGTTCTCGGGGAAGAAGTCGACCTGCACCGTGGCCTTGTGGAGACCTCGATCCTGGCGAAACCGGTCCAGCAGTCTTTTAAACATGAGTTCGCTAGCTTATAGCCGATGGCGTGGCGGTTGGACCTGCATCCCAGAAGCCTTCTGTGCCTGAAGGCCGTCCGCGGGCCGGCGCCGCCTGGGACCAGCAGTGCCGTCAGCCTGAAGCTCCCGTAATAATTAGCTAAAAAATCAAAAACCTGTTTACCATACCGAATGACAGCCGGAAAGTCAATATTTTCCCTGACCGCCGCTTACGGCAGGCCAGGAAAAATACGGTTTACATACTCTGCAAGATATTTTATAAATACTTGTTAAGCTAAAAAATAAACAATGAGGATTGAACCTTGAGCCCTGCAGCCCCGGCCTTGCCTAAAGGAATACCCGATTGCCTGAAGAAAAGGCAACTGCTCAACGACAAGGTGTTGAGCCCCGAATTATGCCGGGAGTACGGCCGGAAGTTCCTGGAGTTGGGTTGGCGGGAAGATGCCCTGGAGTTCTTTAAGAAAGGGGGCATGGCGGACGAACTGGAACAACTCAAGGCTTACGCCCTGGAAACCGGAGACGCCTTCCTTCTGGGGCGCCTCGGTCATCAGGAGCCGGAAGACTGGCGGCGGCTGGGCGAGCAGGCGCTGAATCTGGGCAAACTGCATTTTGCCCGGCGGGCCTTCGAGCTGGCCGGCGATGACGATAAAACCGCCCTGGTAACCGGCCTGATCGCCGGACAGGGAGCGCCCGAAGACAATTAATTATGGCTGTTCTGGATCATTATCGTATCTTGGGGGTAAAGCCAGACTGTACCATGGAGGAAGTGCGCCGGCGCTACCGGCTGTTGGCGCGGCAGCACCACCCCGACCTCAACCCGGATGATCCGGAAGCCGCCGGCCGCTTCCGTCTGATCGCCGCCGCGTTTGAGGGCATTCAGGCGGTCAGGGCCGAGGCCAGGGCCAAGGGCCGGTCCCGGCGAAATGCCGCCAATTACCGGGCGCCCCGGTTTACCGGCACTGAAGAGGTCTTTGAAGAATTTTTCGGTATCAGCCAGGATGGCTCGCCCCTGTCATGGTCGCCGGGGGCCGATTTCCGCTATGACCTGGAAATTCCCCTGAAGGCGGCCATCAAAGGTATGGGAACCGTTATCCGGGTGGATCAGCATCCAAACTGCCGGCCGTGTGGCGGCACCGGGTTGGCCGAGGGCGCCGGCTACCGGGAGTGTCCGGAGTGCCAGGGCCGCGGCCGCCGCTTCGGAGGTCCGGGGCTCCTGAGATTCGGCCCGGTGTGCGAGCACTGCCGGGGGCGGGGAAAGGTCGTGGCGGTTCCCTGCCGGCATTGCGGCGGCGCCGGTTGGAGCTCCCAACCCAAGGAATACGCCTTGCAGATTCCTCCGGGCACCCAGGACGGCGCCCGTTTCCGCATTATGGGGGAGGGTGGGGCAGGTTTTCTCAGCGGCCCCCGGGGCAACCTGTTGGTGGTTATCCATGTGGCCCCACATGATTTTTTCACCCGGGTGGGCAACGACATTCACTGCAAGGTCGAGGTTTCTTTTGCCGAGGCCGCCCGGGGCTGCACCATCCGCATCCCCACGCTGGATGGCTATCAGTGGGTCGATTTGCCCCCGGGCGCCCAAGGCGGCTGGTCTTGCCGGTTTATCGGCGCGGGGGCGCCGGGGACGGCCACGCAGTCGCCGGGCGATCAGGTGAACGAGGTCATCGTCACCACGCCGCAAAACCTCAGTTTCCAGCAGCGGTCGCTCCTGAGGGAGTTGGACCGCCTGGAGCCGGGGCCGTTGGACCGGGCCGGCCATGAATAACTTTACCCATCTGGATGAGCACGGGCGGATGCACATGGTGGACGTCGGGGACAAGCCCGAGACCGTGCGCCGGGCTACGGCTGCCTGCCGGGTGGTGGTGGGTCCGAAAGTATACCCGCGGCTCATGGCCGGGCAACTCCCCAAAGGGGACGTTTGGGCCGCGGCGAGGCTGGCCGGTATCATGGCCGCCAAGAATACCTCCCAGCTCATCCCCCTGTGTCATCCCTTGCCCCTGAGCGGGGTGGAGGTGGAATTTATCCCCGAACCCGAGGAGTGGGCCGTGGACATCCGGGTGAAGGTGAAAACCCGGGCCCGCACCGGGGTGGAGATGGAGGCATTGACGGCTGCGGCAGTGGCGGCGTTGACGATATACGACATGTGCAAGGCGGTGGACCGGGGGTTGAGGATTACCGGATTAATGCTCCTGGAAAAAAGCGGGGGCGCCAGCGGTGAATACCACCGGGACGCGGCCGCCCCGGAAAATATTTTGCGTAGGCCGGAGTTGAGTAATGGAACCTGAACGACTGGAATTTTTCCGCACCCTTTTGCAAGAGCGCCTGGAAGAAATCTTGGGAGAAGCCGATAAGACGCGCAATGACATGACCGGCGCCACGGCTCCCTTCCCGGACCCCACCGACCGGGCCACCCTGGAGACGGACCGGAACTTCACCCTGCGGATCCGCGACCGGGAACGGAAATTGATCAGCAAAATCAGGGAAGCCCTGGACCGGATTGACGCCGGCACCTATGGGTACTGCGACCTCTGCGGCGGCGAGATCACCGAGAAACGTCTCAAAGCCCGGCCGGTAACCACCATGTGCATCGCCTGCAAATCCAGGGCGGAGGCCCTGGAACGGTCCCGGGGCCTGTAAGAAGCAGGGGTCAGGGGTCAGGGGTCAGAAAATCACCGAACTAACCGCTAGTTTCTCGCTGACAACTAGGAACCATCACGCCTCGAATGACCCGCCTTATCGATCTCAAGAATTTCACCCTCCCCGAATTGGAGCAGATCGTGGCCGCCTGGGGCCAGCCGGCCTTCAGGGCCCGGCAACTGGTCAAGTGGCTCTACAAAGGCGCCGGCGCCTTTGAGGACATGACTGACCTCGCCCGGCCGTTCCGGGCCGAGCTATCCGCCCGGGCCAGGATCAGCAGTCTTAAGGTAGAGAAGGTTCAGTCGGCGGCGGACGGCTGCCGGAAATTCCTCTTCGCCCTGGAAGATGGCAACCTCATCGAAGCGGTACTGATTCCGGAAGAGGGCCACTATACCCTGTGCCTGTCTTCCCAGGTGGGGTGCGCCCAGGGATGCCGGTTTTGTCTGACGGCCCGGCGGGGCCTGATCCGCAACCTGACGGCCGGCGAGATCGTCAATCAAGTCCTGGCGGTGCGCCGGGAACTGGCTGACGAACTGCCCCTCACCAACCTGGTCTTTATGGGCATGGGGGAGCCGCTGGCCAATTTCCCCGCCTTGGTGCGGGCCCTCACCGCCATCACCGCCCCCTGGGGCTTGAACTTCTCCTCCCGGCGGCTCACGGTCTCAACCGCCGGGTTGGCCCCGTTCATCCCGCGGCTGGGCCTTGAGGCCCGGACCAACCTCACCGTGTCCCTCAATGGACCGGATGACGAGACCCGGAGCCGGATCATGCCCATCAACCGGCGTTATCCGCTTCAGGAGCTGCTGGCCGCCTGCAGGGCCTTCCCCCTGCCGCATCACCGGCGCATCACCTTTGCCTACGTGCTCCTCCACGGCATCAATGATTCTTTGGACCAGGCCCGGCAACTGGCCCGGCTGCTTCGGGGCTTTCGGGCCAAAATCAATCTGATTCCCTTCAACCGCCATCCACTCCTGCCCTACGAGCCGCCGCCGCCGGCGCAAACGCTGGAATTCCAGGATATTTTGCGGGAAGCCAATTATGCGGTGTTTATCCGGGAGAGCCGGGGGCAGGAGATCAACGCCGCCTGCGGCCAACTGGCAGGTGAATATTCCGATCTGTTAAGCGGCTGATGGAAGTCTCATGTAAGATAGCCGCCCTCGGCTGTCCATACTTTATCTATGCGCAGGCGAGGTCGCAAGGTCTCTCATTGGTATGAGCCTTCCCCCAACAAGCATTGTTCATAAGAGCGCTTAAATCGCTATCAGGGCCTGAATCAGAGGTGGTTGTAACGGCCGGGTTTTCCGCCCCCGGTCATTGGGTCCGGCTCCAGGGCAGGGTGCCGGCGGGCATGCTCTCGGCCTCCGGGCGGTCAACCGCCTGCCGGTAATCCCGTTTGCCGATGCCGACCAGACGGTCGCCTTTGAAGACCAGGGGGGTGTAACCGTTCCGGACGGTATTGCTTTCGTCGAAATCCATGCTGTGGGTCAGGTAGAAAAAGACGGTATAGCGGCCGCCGCGGTAATCGCCTGATTCCGTGGTCCCCGGGGGTCCCATGATTCCCAGCACTTCCGTCTTGCTCATGCCCACCTTCACTTCATTCAGACGCATGTAGCTGGACCACATGCTCTTGTCGAAACGCTGGTACATAATCTGCTCACCGCAGCCCGCCGTCAATATTCCCAGTGCCACTATCAGGTATGCCCAAGCCATGAGTTTTCCCCCGCCCCCCAATTCGCGCTAACCCCACTATAATCACCGCCGCCTTGAGCGTCAAGCAAAGGTATGCATCCGGGAAAGATTTGGAGTTTTTCCCGAGAAAAATTCCGTTCCAGGGTCGAACGCCAGGATGATGAGGAGGCGGATTTCGGCCTCTGCGATCAGGCGGCAGGTGGCGGGAAGCTGATGTTCAGCCGGGGCAAATTCCCGGCACCAGGGTCTGGTTTACCCCGCCGCGGCTCGAAGTTATTCCATTTGCGGATCAGCGGAGACCGGTAAGTTGCCATCCTTACCAGTATCCGCCTGGCTTTTCGCTTACTGTTTGGGGTGTTCTGGTTTTTGCTGTTGCGGCATTGTCTTCATCATGGGGCATGATTTCATCGTGTCGGCCATTTTCTTTTGGTCTTCTGGGCTCAGCTTGCCTTGGCTCATCGGTTCCATCATCTTCATCATGGGGCATGATTTCATCATATCAGCGATCTTTTTTTGGTCCTCGGGGCTAAGCTTGCCTTGCCTCATCTGTTCCATCATTTGAGGCATTTGTGTACCCTGCATCATCATACATGGGCACATTTGGCCTTGTCCCTGCCCGGCGCCAGGCGCTTGCGCCAGTGCCATTGCAGAAAAAGCGAGTAACACTGCTATGAGGCTTGCCGCGGTAAATCGCTTCATGATTTCCTCCTGGTTAATATTTGGCAAAAATTTAAGAACCTCCGGAATCCTTGTCAAGGCAGGTCCGGCATTTTAAAAGAATATCGACCAGTTGGGAAGAATCAGGCATGATCTGGTTTAAATTTAAAGACTCTCCGGGCCCCCCAGACCAAGGCCGAAGTATAGACTTCTCTCATCCCGGCACCCAAACTATGACCAGGCTTTGGCGTTGAGAATCACCTGGGAGTTTCCCGCGCCCAAGTCTCCGGTTTCTGTCCCGAAGTCCGGGGTTCAGGCGGTTCTATCCAGATGTTCCTGAAAATTTGCGGGATTCTCAAGATACCGGCGGCGATAAAATTTCTTAAGCCGCTCACGAATGTCAACCCCTTCATCCCCCATTTGGGCCAAGATATGCTCCGTCAGGGGAGTCAAATCTTCGTGGCCCAGGGTGATGGTGCGCTTGTTTCGCTTCATGGCACTCTCGCAGATGTTTATTGAGCATAACTTCAATATTCATGCCAGCTGGTCGAGCACCGGAAGTTTTATCTGGAAGCGCCTCCTGAAGTGTCTATCCCCAAGGGTTGACGGATAAACTATGGCCCCCAAACCAGCCGGAAGAAATTGGCCATAAACCGGCGGAACTCCCGGCCCATGGCCGCCTCCTGGGCGAGGGCCTGAGCGGTCATGGCGGCGGGGTCGGCGCCTGAGCCGGCCAAGGCCCACTCGCCGTCGTGCTTGAGCCAGGCGGCCACATCCCGGGCCCCGGCATGGTTGTCGAATTGCAGTCCCACCACCCTGGGGTTGTCTTCCAACCCAAGGGCCTCCACCGGCGCGGCGGCCGATCTGGCCAGGAGGATGACCCCGGCCGGCAGCGGCGGCAGCGCCCCCTGGCCGTGCCATTTGAACAGGTTGAGTGGGGACGGCAAGCCCTGAAAAACCGGGTGCGCCATACCGGCAGGGGTCAGCTCCCCGGTGATGAACCCCACGGACTTTTGGGGCAGGGGACCGACCCGGCACCCCAGCACGTGGGCCAGTAACTGGTGTCCCAGGCAAAACCCCAGGTAGGCCTTCCCCGCCGCCAGCCCTTCCCGGATCCGGGCCTTCAGGGGGACGAGGTAGGGGAACTCCTCCTCTTCATCCACATTGGGAGCCCCCCCCAAGACAATCATGCCGCCAAAGGGGTCCAAGGCGGGCAGGGGCTCATGCCAGGCCTCCGCCACCTCGTACGTTACTCCCCCCTCGGCAAGCGCCGTCAACAGGTGTTGTCCGGGGCCCTCCCAATCCAGGTGCTGCACAATCAACAGGCTCTTTGCGGCCACGCCTGATTACCTCCTGAAGCGCATTGAAATACCGTGATGCTCACCGCAGAAGCTTAACATAGGCCGGGGCGGGCTCGCTATCCGGAAGTCCATCCAAGAGCTAAAAATCCCGGGAAATGGTTGTCCCCCCTGAGTAAAATCATTTGATTTCCATGGATTTTCGTGGTATCCGCCTTAAAACTTCTTTTACGGCTACACCCATACCCGCGAAAATTGGTTGGCGCGGCGCGGGCAGACTCAGGGAAGGAGCGAGAATCATGAATTTCGAGGCGATTAAGGCGGCGGTAATGAATCTTGATGCCGGTGAGCAGAGGAGGGTGGTGCTGGAGTTGCTGCCGGAAATCTGGCCCCAAATAGTGGGGGATGATTCGTGTCTCAAGCTCATCCGGAAGTTGGTCGATGAAGAAAGCGTCAGAGGATACCAGGAAGAACACCTGGATCACATCTGAGCTGATGACAGAAGGTGATTGCGGCGTTAAGCCATCTTGATGGATAAACGACCAAAGGAGTGAGAGCAATGGCAGGCCACACCCTTCGAGCCCGCTGGGGGCAACCGGCTACGGGCATAGTCTCATGCATCGTTTTTTTCCTCATCGCCTGGCTCACCTGGTTCATTTTTAGCGATCCGCGCGGCCCGGTCGCATCTTTTCCCTACCCCTTTGTCATGTACCTGGCGATGATGATCCTGGTGGGGCTCTGGCAGCATATGTTTCTGGGAGATTGGCCGTTTCAGGACCTGCCCCAGCCGGCCCGGGGAATCGTCGAAACGGTGGTCAATCTGGTCCTGGTGTGGTTCGTCATTCACGTGGTTTTTTATCGCATTCTCGGGGTCGGCTTCAACTTTTTCAGCCAGGTCAATCTGGAAGCCCTGGCCGCGGCCGGCCAGACGGCGATACCGGAGGTGTGCGGCAAAACCCTCACCCTCGACGCCTTGACCAACCCCGCGGCCCGATTCGGCGAACGGGCGGTAGTGACATTCGTATTGATCGGCTTTTTTTCCTATCCCTTTGTCACCATCCTGTTTGCCAAGTGGCCCATCCGGCCCAGTGATTTGACCCAGCCCCAGGCCGGGCTGGCCGAGCTCGGCTGGTGCAGCCTGCTTACCCTGTTTTTCTTCACCATCTTAATCGTGCCGTTCTGGGGGGTGGTCTACGGCAAGGTCTATGGGACCTCCTTCGGCTTAAATTTGCCCTGGTGGGGCGGGATTGCCGGCACCGGTCACGTCCACTGGGTCTTCGGCTGGTGGGAATGGGCCATTATTGTCTTGTTCATGACCCCCAACGTCTGGCGGATGAAACCCTGGTCGGTGATCACCCTTCCCCAACCGTGGAAGGGCCTGGTTTCGTTTGTCCTCACCATCGGCCTCGGTTATATCCTGGCCCTGATCTGCGTCAAGATTGCCCCCGCCTGGTTACCCATGGAAGACGTTATCGGGCATTTGCCACCCGGCGACAAGGGCATCCCCACCCGGTTTCTGTGGTACCACGCCGCCGAAATCGCCGGGTTCACCCTCATCCCGTTCCTGATCTGGCATCATTATTTTGACGACCTGGCGCCGCAGGCGAACCGGGACAGTTGGGGCGCCTTCTGGTTCCGGAGCGCGGGGGTACTGGTCCTGTGCGTCCTGAACTATATCTTCTTTTACTATCTCAATTTTGGCCACTGGGGCCTGGGCAATCACCACATGACCGGCGGCATCGGGGCCCGGGCGGTGGGCGGCGAGTCCCTCATCTGGAACTTCTGGTGGATCATTCCCCTGCTCTGGAACGAATGGTTTTTCCATAAATGGCCGTTCTATACGGCTGAACATTGATGGAAAAGCCGCATGCCTGCTGGCGGGGTGCTTCGGAGGGCCAGACCTTCTGAGAGGATAAGCTATCAGCTTTCAGCTTTCAGCGGTCAGCTTATGAATAGTAACTGACCTTTTTATCCATTAAATCAATTGTTGACTTGATGGGTCCTTGTTTTTGCTGAACGCTGATAGCTGAACGCTGATAGCTTATTTAAGGAGAATCAGGCGGATGGCGGATTGGCTGGCGACCGGCAGCCCCAGGTATTATCGCAGCCCCATGCTGGCCGGCTTGCCGGGGGTGGTGCACGGGTTTTTCACCCGGCAGGGAGGCGTAAGCTCCGGGGCGTATCACAGTCTCAATGTCAGCCTGGCGGTGGGGGACGGCCCGGAGCAGGTGGCCGAAAACCTGGCCCGGATGCGGCAGGCATTGGGGCTGGCGCGGTTAGCCGGCGCAGCCCAGGTGCATGGGGGCCGGGCCGCGGTGATCACTTCCCCGGATCAGGCCCGGGAGGAGGACATCCCGGCGGTGGACATCCTGGTAACCACCGTCCCCGGTCTGGGTCTGCTTATCAAGCAGGCGGACTGCCAGGCGGTGATGTTCTATGACCCGGTCAACCGGGTGGTGGCCAACGTCCACGCCGGCTGGCGGGGTCAGGTGCTCAACCTCCTGGGCGAGACGGTGCGGCTGCTGCAGTCCAGGTTCGGCAGCCGGCCCGCCGACCTCTATGCCGCGGTAGGCCCCAGCCTGGGCCCGTGCTGCGCGGAGTTTAAGAACTTCCGGCGGGAATTTCCCCCGGACCTGTGGACCTACCAGGTAAGCCCCACCTACTTTGATCTCTGGCGGCTCAGCCGGGACCAGCTCACCGCGGCGGGACTGGTGCCGTCGCGCCTCGACCTGGCCGGCCTCTGCACCCGCTGCGGCGCCGGCGATTTTTACTCCTATCGCCGGGATAAGGTTACCGGCCGCCAGGGGGCCATCATCGCGCTGAAGGACTAAGGCCAAATTTGCTCATAGAGGCTCAGGAAAACCTCTAATACCAAGTTGCCGTCAAACAAATAATATTCCGCATTGTAGGGGCGGTCCGCGAACCGCCCCTACGGTGATTGCAATCATAAAGCCAGAATTACCTCTATGACAGCAACTTGAGACCTCTGCGAAAGTCTCTATCGCTATTCTTCCTCATCAAAATGTGGCGTAGGCGCCCTCGCCTGCGCCTAGATAATGTATGGACAGCCGAGGGCGGCTATCCTACATGAGACTTTCGCAGAGGTCTCAACTTGGTATAACCCGTAGGGGCGCACCTGTGTGTGCGCCCTCAAGCCGGGGCGGACACATGGGTCCCCCCTACTGGCGCCAGATGCGGTCCCGGTCTTTTACCCCGGGCGGCAATCATCCATCGGGAAAAGCCGCGGAACCCGGCTGGGCTAGTTCCCTCTGAAGACAGACCGGGCTTGGCCTGGCCTAGGACTTCTTGGAAATCTTGTCCTTCAAATCGTTGAAGAGGCTTTTGCCGGACTGAACAGCCTGATCCACTTGCTGGGGGTATTTATAGCCCACAAAGACGCCGACGCCAAATCCGATAATAAGTAAAAACATCTGAACCTTCCTTTCTTATCCGAGTTTAATCTGGTGCGCATGCACAGAAAAGTTTAAGCGTTGCAGCTTCCCTGGTTCAAGTCAGGCTTTCCAGGGCGTCGCGGGCTATCTGGCCCACGGTGGTCTCAAGCAGGCGCCCGCAGTCGTAAAGTTGGACCGGGTGTTCGTCCCCGGTCAAGACCTGGATCGCCGCGGCCGCGGGTTGGTATCGGGCTTTGCCCAGCCCCCAGGCGGCCAGGGCGCGCAGCTGGGGCTTGGAACTTGTGAGAAAAGTCACAATCTCAGGCAAAACTTCATGGAGAAGTTCAGCCTGCACTTCCGCCAGACGGCCCACGCCCCAGAGCATGGACTCTTGGGAGAAGGGTTCCTCCAGGATGCCGACAAACATGGGGATGATTTCTTTCACCAGGGCGATGTGGTTCCTGCCGATTTCCCCCAGGGCCGCGGCCGCTCCCCAGCCGTTGCTCCCCGAATCCTCGTTGAGCAGGTAGAGGAGGCGGTTGATGAGTTTGCCCACCTGCTCCGGGTGGGAACCCGCCACCAGCCCCAGACCCTCCAGGGCGCGCCAATAGAGGAGGGCCCCCGGTTCATAGAGAAATTGCATCAGGATGTCGGCCACCCCGGTTTCTTGGCCGGCCAATGCGGTCAGGGCGGTTAAATCCCCCGCCTGGAGCAGCGGGACGATCTTCTCCCGCAATTGGCGCCGCTTAGATGACAAAATGGTGTTCCTTGTCGCTGAAAAGTGAGGCTGCGAGTCTCCCGAGTGTTCCGGCTCCGGCCTTAAAAGGGAATATCGTCTTCCGGCGCACCGCCCGGCGGCGCTCCAAACGGCGGCTCCGGTTCTTGGCCCCGACTGCCTGGCCCCGGTCCTCCCAGCATCTGCATATTTTCAGCGACGATGTCGGTGGTGTAGTGCTTGACGCCGTCTTTTTCGTAGGAGCCGTACTCGATCCGGCCCTCGATGATTACCTGTTTGCCCTTGGCGAGGTATTGGCCGCAGATCTCCGCCAGTTTGCCCCAAGCCACGATGCGGTGCCACTCGGTCTTTTCCTGCTTCTGGCCATCTTTCCCCGTGAATTTCCGGCTGGTGGCCAGGGAGAATTTGGCTACCGCAGTGCCGCTGGCGGTATAGCGCATCTCCGGATCGGCCCCCAGATTCCCCACCAGAATAACCTTGTTGAGCCCAGCCATGTTTCCTCCTGCCACCGGCGGGTGGGTTTCTCAATCCTCTATCACAGAAACGGCGGCCGGGCAAGGGATTATGCGGAAAACTCCATCCTGGGCGGGCCGGGCCATCCCCGGAAATTCATAGTGATCCACCGAACCGGGTTGGCAAGCGGTGGCGGTGAGTCTATACTGGACCGGGAGGTAAAAATGCCGGCCATCAGCACCGGAGCGGATAATTCGTTTCTCAGACGTCGTCTGGTGCTGATTACCGTCTGTCTGGGAGCTTTCATGGGCACCCTGGACTCCGGGGTTGTCTACACCTCTTTACCGAGGATTGCCCAATATTTCCATGGTTCCCTGGCCCAGGTTTCCTGGGTCCAGGTGGCCTATCTCCTCGTTAACACATCCTTGCTATTGGTTTGTGGACGCCTGGGGGATCTTATCGCCCCAGGCCGGCTTTATCTCTTCGGGTTGTTGGGGTTCACAGGGGCTTCGGCGCTTTGCGGCCTGAGCCCCAGCTTGCCCTGGCTGGTGGCCAGCCGGGTCCTCCAGGGTTTAGGGGCCGCATTTTTAATTGCCCTATCTCCCAAGCTTATTGTCATGGTCTTTGAGAAAAAGGAACGGGGGTTGCCTCTGGGTTTGCTGTCGGCCTCACTAGCCGCCGGGCTTTGCATCGGGTCTCCCCTGGGAGGGATTATTACCACCCACTTGGGGTGGCTCTATATCTTTTTTCTTAATATCCCCCTTTGCGCCCTGGGTCTCATTATCGGGGGCCGCACCCTTTGGCGGCTCCCCGGAGGGGGGGCCTGGAACTGGAAGACTTTAAATCTCGGGGGAGGGTTAATCCTGGCAGGAACTTTAGCTGCACTTTTTCTGATCCCCACCGGGATTCGGGATAGCGGCCTTAAGACCTTTTGGGCTTTAGTGATCTTAGGCCTGGGTCTGGGATTGGTTGGAATTTTGTTCCGTCTTACCCGTATTCAGGCTGCCTCTTTCTTACCTCCGGAACTCTGGCGCAACCGGGATTTTGTTCTCGGATCATTGGGGGTCCTGCTTATTGCCGCCTCATTTCAGGGGACATTTTTTCTCCTCCCCTTTTTCTTGGAACATATATACCATTACACCCCTTACCAAAGTGGATGTGCGTTGATGCTTCTCGCGGTTATCGGCGCGATTGGCGCTCCGGTGGGGGGATATTTGGCCGATCGGCTGGGCAATATGGTCATCCTGCGGTTGGGAGCCGTCTTGTTGTGGGTGGGTCTGGGTTCCCTTGCCCTCAGCGGGACCGAATCGGCCGCGGTGGCCCTGGGGCTCAAGCTGTCCCTTATAGGGTTAGGCTATGGGCTGTTTCTGCCGGCAAACCTCAATGAGGTGTTGCGAGGCCCCCGGTCGTCCCTGGTCGGTCTGGCGGCCGGCTCCGTGAGCCTCTGTAAAAAAATCGGCGCCCTTTCAGGGATTACCTTGATAGTAGCGGTCTTCGCCTGGGTTGGGCAACACCACCTTTTACTGCACCCGGGAGCTTATCTAAAATTAGACCACTTCCACCTTGCCTTTGCCGCCGCGGCCCTGTTGGGGACCGTAAATTTGTTGATCCATCTGATTCTTCGCCAATCAAAGGCATAAATTGCTTAGGCCAAAGGATTCAGGCGGGGAGTCAGTTCCCCCAGAAATTGGCATTTATTTTCTTTAGAGGGGATCAGGGCCGCCCCCAATCCAGCAGGCGGAGGTCCAGGGAGGTCCGTCCCTGGTACTTGGATATCCGGGCGCCCAGGGCCACGTCCAGGTTGCCTTCCAGGGGGTGGTGGGCGGCCTGATCAAAGGCGATGGCTTCCAGGACATTACCGCCCTGGGCGATCTGCACCTTCAAATGCCGCTGGTTTATTACCCGGGAGTTTAGGCATTGCACCCCCAGGCAGACGATCACCGGGGCCGGGTTGCCGGGGCCGAAGGGCCGCAGGGTTTCCAGATGCCGGTTAAAGACGCGGTCCAGTTCCTGCAGATCAATTTGGGCGTCAACTTTGAGGGTGGGCCGGGGCGGCTCCAGACCCACCTGGTCCTTAAAGGCCTGCTCCAGAAGGTCTTGTAAGGGCGCCACCTGGTCCGCGGCCATCTCGAAGCCCGCCGCGGCCGCGTGTCCGCCGTATTTGTGGAGTGCCTGGCGGCAGGCGTGGAGCCCCTGGAACAGTTGAAAGCCCTCAATGGACCGGGCCGAGCCCCGCCCCCGGCCGTTTTCCAGGCTCACCATGGCCACGGGCCGGTGATACACGTCTGCCAGCCGGGCCGCCACGATGCCGATCACCCCGGGGTGCCAGCCCTCTCCGGCCAGCACCAGCACCGGCCGCCCCGCCAGCTTACGCCGGCGGATCATCGCCTCGGCCTGCTTCAGGACCTCGCCTTCCAGGGCCTGGCGCTGGCGGTTGAGATTGTGGAGATACCGGGCCTGAACCCGGGCCTGGGCCAAGTCGTCGCTGAGCAGCAGTTCCAGGGCGCACCGGGCCTGGCCCATCCGGCCGGCGGCATTGAGCCGGGGCGCCATTTGGAAGACCACGTTCTGATAGGAAATGGGCTTGCCTTCCAGTTGGGCGACTTCCTTTAAGGCGATGATGCCGGGGCGGCGGCTCTCCTCCAGGACCTTGAGCCCCTGGCTTACCAGGATGCGGTTTTCCCCCACCAGCGGCACCACGTCGGCGGCGGTGCCCAGGGCCACCAGGTCAAGGTACGATCTGAGGTTGGGCTCCGGGCGCTGCCTGAACCAGCCGTCGGCCCGGAGATCGGCCCGCACCCCCAGGGCCAGGAGCAATGCCACTCCCACCCCGGCCAGATCATTGAAGGTGTAGGTGTGGCCGGCCCGCTTGGGGTTGACCACGGCCAAGGCGGGGGGCAGCTCCGGGGGAATCTCGTGGTGGTCGGTGATGATCACCTCCAGCCCCTGAGCCATGGCCCAGGCCACCTCTTCGGCGTCACTGATGCCGCAGTCCACCGTCACCACGAGGCGGGCTTGCTGCGCCAGCTCTTTCAGCCCGTCGATCTTGAGGCCGTAACCCTGGGTCAACCGGTCGGGGATGTAGGGGAAGCAAGGCAGGCCCAGCTCCCGCAGGAACTGGTGCAGCACCGCGGTGGCGGTAATGCCGTCGGCGTCGTAGTCGCCATAGACCGCCACCGGCTCCCCCTGGCGCACCGCCCGGCCCAAACGGGCGGCGGCCGTCTCCAGGTCCGGCAGCTCGAAGGGGGGATTGAGGCGCTCCAACGAGGGGTCCAGAAAGGCCAGGATGTCGTCATCGGCGGCGAGCCCGCGGTTCAACAGGATGCGGGCCACCAGCCGGGGCAGGTTGTGGCGGGCCATGACCGCGGCCACCAACTCCGGCTGCTCCGGGTATACCTGCCAGGCCTTCTTACGGCGCATGCAAAATCCTTTAAGTGAGCAGTAAGCAGTTATTTAAATTGTAAGCACAGGCTTTCCAGCCTGTGCGGACCGCCTGGCGGACACGGAGGCCCGCCCCACCAACCTTTTCATGTTTAGGGGCGTGTCAACGGCCATAAATAGCTGTATTGAAAAGTCTTCCGTTGGCCGCGTCTTACGCACCGATTAATCAGCGGAATTGGCAGCAGTGCCCGCTCTTGCACAAAACTAAAGGAATCGCGTCATCGGTACCGAATGGATCCGCAAGCTTCGGCCTGCGCAAGCTAAAGCTTGCGGCTACCTTTCAAAAACCATTCTTTTTCGCGCTTCTAATCTTTGAGCTGAAAGCTGACCGCTGAAAGCTGACAGCTCTTTACTCCACCATCTC
>Ga0351867_10022_pt1 | contig 59805 bp, 40 predicted proteins | sample TotcelHFGM3001M8_FD_206779 | JGI IMG/M metagenome (GOLD analysis project Ga0351867, IMG submission 206779) | Enriched cells from coal bed in the Powder River Basin, Montana, United States - Total cells FGM rep2 HSBNCT.FGM.300.1.M8 ...
TATGCTGCGACACATTCGCGAATGCAAATCAGAGAATGATTATATTGCATTGTTGCCATATCATATTAATCATGAATTACTAATTCCATAATCCAATCTTGAACTTAAATTACTTTTTTATTGCAAGACGTATTTCGCCGGACGTTTACAAAAATACAGAACCTCCACCATGTCATCCTTGTAAAAGTTCAGAAATTCGGTTCCAAATTTTTTAAGTGCTTTATAAAGTGGATGATGTCGTGTATTCAAGTTTCATCGTTTAAACAATTATGATGTGCTGACATGCTGATGTTTTATTATTACCATAAAATGTCTTATAGAATAACACAGATTCGTGAGGATTCTTCGTGCTGAGGTGGTTGCACTTCTTTATCCTCTGAAGTTGAATACAGTCCTAATTTTCTAATACTCTGTGTTAAAGCTGTAATGTCTTCATTAGAATAAGAAGCGTGACATTGCTCCTGTGGTGAGTATAGTGGCTTCAACAAATTAACTACGTCTGCATGAGGATTATTTTCCGTTATTTCCTGATTCATTTGCAAAGCAAAATCGGATGCAATATCTAAGGGCAGCTTCCCTAAATTATCTGATAAAGTAGGGTCGGCTTTATGTTCTAATAGAAATTTCACTAGCTCCGCATTACCATAAAACGCAGCCCACCATAATGCGGTTTTACAGTCTTTGTCTCTGGAATCAACATCAGCACCTTGATCAATTAACGGTTTTATTTTAGATAAATCATTTGACTGAATTATTTTATCGTACAAAACAAGTAATTTCGTTTTTTTGTCCTTGTTAGAAGAGCTATCCCATTTCAGCAATTTATCTCCATGTTGATTAAAATTGAGATTTTGTTTATGACTAGTATTCACAAGTTTTTTTTTAGCTGCTTTTGCTTCATAGTTTTCTGGATTCAGTTGCAATATTTGATTAAGGTTATCAAGAGCAAGTTTATTTTGGTTTAATTTTTCATAAATCTCAGCAAGATTGAATAGTGCTTTTATGTAAGTTGGCTTTAGTACTAGGGCCTGATTAAATGCAGATATTGCTAAATGATTCTGTTCAAGTTTTTTATGCATTAAGCCAAGATTACAATATACTCTTTCGTTATTTTGCTCGTGTTTTATATACTCTTGATATTGTGCTAATGCTGCCTGATAGTTCTTTTGGCTTGCAAGACGATCACCAGCAGCTTTGAGTTCAGATAAAGATTTGTCATGAAATAGACTGATTGTTTCAGTAGAGTCGGTTAGCCTGTCAGCAGGCAGATTTAGAACGATGCTTCTAATAAAATTTTGTAGGTAATCGCTTAGAAAATCTTTGAGTTGTGTTGTGGATACACAATCATTTAGGACATTGTCTATTAATAGAAGCATTCTTTCTGAAACTGGAGTAATTGAATTATAAATATCGATAATACCAGACTCTAGATCATTAAAACTATTCAGTGAGTGTTCTACATGAATGGCTATTTTTAAAGTGTCCTTCATATTTGTAAACAGGTTTATGATGTTGGGGTTGTTATTGAAATTTGCATTCAGCAATAATAATTGCATGTATGCCAACATAAAATAACCATTTGGATTGTTAAGTAGAGCAGATTTTTTAAATAATTCTTTAGGTTTAGTATCTGATGGAGAGGGTAGAGTGCAAGTTAGATAAAAAAATCCGAGTGTAATCATGCATTTTGAATCATCCTGCTGGATGCCTTGTTGAAGTAGTTCTAAAACTTTTTGCATATTACGTGATAGATGATATCCATTAAAATATAGTGTCACTAAGCGCCGTATTGATTTTATCTCATTATGTTCTGCCATGTGGTTTAATGCATCAATAGCAATTTTTGAAAATTTTTTATTCTTTGAAAGTAGTAATTCATCGATAAAAAAATACCTTGTGATATCATCCAATTGCACGATTTCAATGTATGTCATTGTGCTAGCTTTCTTTAATATGGAATTAGATATTTGTTTGTGTTCTTCATCACTCAATTCTTTGCCTTTACGCTTTTCTTGCAATACATAGCTTAAGATACTGCCTTGCTCTACTGCTAATTCTAGAAAAGTGTCATCATTAGGTAACATGTAATAAAGTTGCATTGTTGCTTGTTGTGAGCCATTTGTAGATGCTCTTTTTAACCATTTTATGCCAAGTTCATTATTTTTTGGTGTCCCAATCCCTTTAATAAGGAAAATCCCATATAGATATTGCCCGTCTGGATCACCATGTTTAGCAGAAATCCTTGCATATTTAAATGCTAAAATATCATTACGAATTACATTTTTTCCTTTGTGATACATAACACTGACGTTATAACTTGCAAAGGCATCGTATAGATCAGCAGCCTTTATCATCCAGTTGACCGATTTTTCTATATCTTTTTCAAGCGTTAAAGAGCCGTTCTCGTAGGCTAGCGCAAGTTTACGCATTGCAATGGGATTATTTGCAGCAGCAGCTTTAGCAAATAAGCTTAAAGCTGTTCTTTCATCGCGAGGTACACCACGCCCAAATAAATAAGAGTCTGCTAAGCAAATTGTTGCGGAAGTTATACCAATTTTATCCGCTTTGTGTAGCCATATGTTAGCTGACTCGTCATTTAATTTGGTGCCGATACCATGTAAATAACATCGTGCAACTGCATGGATAGCTTCATCAAACTTTGCTTCAGCAGCCATCATGTAATGTTGAAAAGCTCGTTTCTCATCACGTTCAACAACTTTACCTCGTTCTAAAAGACATGCATATAAGAATAAATAATATGGCGCTTTTTGTTCTACCAGTCCCATAAACATCTCTGTATTTAGTGCGTAGAAAAATTCCTCCATGCGTAATTCATTAACTTGAGAAATATCATTTTCAGGCTTGATTTTAAGTTCAAGAATATAATAACCATCGCCTTTAGTAATATTGTGAATCCTGTCAGTTAGTTGAGGTTTAGTCAGCCAAGACTCAAAATTTTGATAGATAACACCACGATTGCCTCTAGCATTAAGATGATTACCACGTCCGGTAACAATTCTAACTTTTTGAATTTTTCGACGACTGGCTCTAAAGAGTATATATGAAGTTACAGTTTGTTCAGCTGCTTCCAAACTCATTCCGTGCAAATCAAGTAGATCTTCATCGGACATAATCGCCTCCGTAGTTAGGAAATGAGGTATAATTTTAAGGACTTAAATAATTGGAGTCAATCAGCTTGTTTAATAAGAGAAAGGAATTGCTTAAGCTACTTAAGCGGCTCTGTCGCAATTTTTTAATGAGACGCAAAAATTAAAAATAATGAATTAGTCTCATCAATTCTTAACTGATTGGCACCACTTTAATCCATTGTGATTTTTTCAGGAAGTCCGCTATTTTTAATGGCTTTCCAAAAAAAATTGGGCAGCCACTTTATCTTGATTTTTTGATAGCATAAATGTAAATAATGGAATGAATCCATCCACCTTTACAAAAGCTTCTAAAGAGCCAATAGTAAATTTCACTAAAAATAAAAATACAGGGTTCATTATGAATATTATCACATTGGGAATAGATCTGGCTAAATCGGTTTTTCAATTGCATGGAATAAATTTAGAAGGAGAAGCTATTTTCAAAAAGAAATTACCCCGTAGTGAATTATTAAAATTACTTGCCCAATTGACTCCCTGCACAATTATATTAGAAGCTTGCAGTAGTGCAAATTATTGGGCGCGTCAATTTAAGGATTTGGGCATAGGGTTAAGTTAAAGTCCACAATATGTGAAACCATTTGTTAAAACGAATAAGAATGATAACAACGACGCTCAAGCCATTGTTGAAGCTGGAACCAGACCGAGTATGAACTTTGTTTCCCCTAAACCGGCGGTACTTTTGGAAGGCAGCTTAACCCAGATTAGGCACTTTTAGGGGTGGCTCCACAGGACCTGTATGTCTTGGAACACCACAGATAATTTGATAAATATATTATATATTATTTTTGTTTTTTTCACTCAAATCTTTATCGTGATCGGTATGGACTGAATGATCACGACTTTGATTTGAAAAAAAAGAAATTTTTAGTTTTGCTTGTGGCACATCATTATTTCTCTTATCTTGACCCAAATAGAGTAACTCGGTTTCTTGAATTGCAGCAGATGAATAAATTGTTGTTAGTAAATAAAGTAGGAATTTTGGCTTCCATCCTGCATATAAAACCTTATAACCATGATTTTGTACAAGACTGTAATAAGTACTTCGTATTGTGGCACTTTGCTTAGAATCTGCTTTTTGAATTTGTGTAGTAATGGTTTCTAATGGTGAAGTAAATAAAAGACTAATTCCTCCTCCTAAAACACCAACTAATAAAAGGTAAGGGAAAGGCAATAAGGTAGTTTCATTTGCTGACGGTATAAAGTAAAATTTTACTAATTTACGTATTCTTTCTTCTGCCACTAAGAATGTTGACCAAGAAACTATGCTTTTTAAATAATAAGAAGAAGTTCCTTTAAAAAAAAATTTGTAGCTACTTTTATAGCCATGCACTTGAAGTGGTAATGATTGGCTGTTTCTGGTGATTAATACCGTTTTTAGTCTTTCTAATGGACTTAGAATTAACGCACTTAGGCTTGCCATTGTAAATCCAGCAAATAAGTTCTTAATATCCGGAAAACGATTATTGACATCAGGGGGTAATATTTTCCCATATGCAATTTTGAAATACACTTGTGTAGGGTTTAGATAAGTTTGTCGTAAAATAGATTTACCAAATGTTAGCAGTCCACCTTTATAAAAACCTGATATTCCTTCATTTATTAAAATAGATTTAATAAATGAATATGAAAAATTCATGGTGGGAGAAGCTTGTAAACGAACTCTTACATTTTCACATGGGTATTCAATAGGAAATCCTAAGAATGTTCTCTTTATACCAATAAGGCTTGACATGAAAAATATTTTTATCGGTGAAAAATTATTATTGGATGATTCGTTAGTAGGATTTCTCATTTTTGCGCTTAATTTTTTAAAACATTATTAAAAGGTAAAACAATTTAAATATTTAAATTATTAAAGTGCGTCTCACGATGTATATTTTGAGTCAATTTTAAGATTAAGTCTACAACATCATTTTTGTGAGGAAACATCAAGCTCATTGCTGGACCATATGGAATAAAACCCGACTTTCCTGTTATGCAGTGAATATTTAAAGGTCTAGGTGAATTTGTATTTAATGAAGCCATTAATCTATCAGCAACGGAATATCCTTCTTTCGTTTCATCAATAATAATAACGTATTCTGTAGTTTTGATTTCTTCCAGCAAGGCAGGGATGCTTAAAGGCTGTAACCATAGTAAATCAATAATTTTAAGTGGTATGTTGAATTGTTTTTTTAAAGTGGACGCAGCTTGTTCAGCTATTGATACCCCATTTCCGTAAGTTATTATAGTTAGAGAGGCATCTTTTTCCCGGCAAACTACTCTAATGGAACCAATCTCTAAACTACTTTCCGAAGGGGGATACATTGATAATTGAAGATTATCATCCTTCTCTCTAAGATCTGTTTTTTTGTATAAACTGATGGGTTCAAGCAAAAGGCCAATTTTCTTTCGTTGATGTGCTTCTTTAACCAGTGTACGTAATAATTTAACAGCATCGTCTCCTCTTGAAGGGCAAGCAATTAAAATATCAGGTAACCCAAGGAATGGTATAGTATTCTCATTATGCCAATTACCTCCAAATCCATTTTGATATCCTAAACTAGGTAATCTCATTACCATCGGGTTGCTAAACTGGCCATTACTTATAAAACGTAATGTTGCGGCTTCTCCCACTACTTGGTCTTCAGCAGTTCTCAAATATGCTCGGTAAGCAGCAGCCTCAAAAACTGGAAGAAAACCATTTAAGGCGTGACCTAATGCATATCCTAAAGTAGTTTGTTCATCAAGTAAGGTATTAAAAACTCGCGCAGATCCAAAACGTTCTTCTAAACCATCTGTTACAGAAAATATACCTCCTTTTTTCCCCGCAACATCTTGCCCAAAAACAATTATGTTAGGATACTGCAGCATTAGGTCTATATGAGCAAAATTCAAAAGTTGTGACATATTATTTTTCTTATTTAGCTCATTATATTTTTCACCGAAAACATTTTTTCGTAACTGTTCGGTAGGGAACGATGGGACCTTATTACTAATTTGTAATTTTGGATCTAAAAAAGGTGAAACGGTGTCATAAAAAGTTGATATTTTTTCCACCTTTATTGCTTTTACCACCATATTTTCTATATCTCGTTTAATTGATTCGTATTGATCTCTTATTTCATCGGTAGTTAGAATAGAATAATCAAGACAAATTTTAGCTGTATGAAGAAGAGGATCATTTCTTTCATCTTCTTCAATTTCATTGAGTGTCCGATATTGGGTTTCATTTTCAGCACCAGAATGACCCAATAACCTTTTGGTTTTCACATGTAAAAATGCAGGCTTTTTAGTTTCACGAACATACTGAGCAGCTTGTTGAGTTATCTTATAAAGACTAAGGATATCAAGGCCATCTACACTAAAATATTTTATGTACGGACGATTTTTCATAGCGGTTTTAATCCAATCCGGTGAAGCGGAAACAGACATAGTCATTTCATTATCTTCACAAACAAAGAGAAGGGGTAAAGGATATTCATTATGAACTAAATATTCAGCAGCATTTAAGGACCCTTGTGATGTCGAGTGATCATATGAACCATTTCCTGCAAATGCTAAAACAATACTTTCTGCTGTGAATGAATTTTCTAAAAATTTTTCTTCTCCAATTAAATTTTTACGATTAAATGAAGCCGCGAGGCCTAATGCACGAGGGAAATGAGATCCAATGGTTGAAGTTTTAGGAATGATATTACCTTTTTTACTTGCAAAAGTTCGGTGCCTCCCTCCAGAAACCATATCATTTTTATTTAAAGTAACTAAATTTGTCATATGATAAACAATATCATCAACTGTGAGGAATCGTTTTAGGCGTTGAATAAAGTATGCCCCCCCTCTGTAATGAGGAATCGTCGGTTCACTTTTTTGGAGAGCCACTTCAATGGCAGCATTACATTCATGGCCAGCGCTCCCAATGGTATAATAAGAGTGCCCTAACGGACGCAACCTTCTTGCTAGTAAGTCAAATTGGCGTGATAACATCATAGAGTGAAATATATCGTTTAATTCATTTTTTTTTAATCCTGAATCTTCTAGTCTCAGATTAGAGGTAAACGTCGGGAAACGCTTTGTTTTCAAGCAATTTATGAACTGTTCATCGATGATTTTTGTGCTATCTCTCACAGTAGAAAAAAATTTTATTGAATTAAAAGGCATGGCTATTAAATTTTTTTTACGCATTATTATTTCTCAACTTTTGTATTCATAATTGATGTATTAAGTATTCAATAAAAATCCATTCTAAAAACTATTTAATCTTTAAATAGGATTTGTTATTTTCAGGAAAAAAGTAATCATTTTTATTAAATTTATCTCGTATTTCATTTAAATTATCCACAACATAATCAGCGCCACTTTGAATCAATATTTTTCTGAAATTTCTTTCTCGAGCAAAACCAACCACAAACATTCCCGCAGATTTTGCTGATTTAACACCCGCTGTTGAATCTTCAAATGCTATACAAGCTCTATTAGGAGAAATACCTAATAACTCAGCGGCTCGCAAATAAGGATCAGGTGCAGGTTTTCCTTGGCTATAATTTTCTAATCCAACATAAGGGATACTTTTTGGTATTGACATTAATTTTATATTTTCAACTATCTCTGAACAAGGTGATCCAGAAACGATACATACCCTATAATCATTTTCGACAATAAATGATAACAATTCTACAGAGGATTTAATTAAATAGTTACCTCGCATTTTTGATTTTTCTTCAAAAAAATATTGAGCACACATTTGAGAATACTCGATCTTAAACCGGCTAATTTCTGGATAGAATTGAAAAATTTTTTCCATTGCTCCTAATGTAGTAATACCTGTAGTACAGTTTTTTATTAAATTTCTATTAGGAAGAGTGAATTTTAGATTGTATTTATCTTTTATCTTACGAAGTGTTATAAGATGAGCATAGCTATTTATCGACTCGCTATCGCAAAGAGTGCCATCCATATCGAAGAAAAAAGATCTTTGCGCGTGTTTCTCATTCCTTGTATCAGTGGAATACAATTTATTATAAGAAACGCTCAATACTGAGGGTCGCGCTGTAAAAAGCGCGCTTGAGATATTTGATAAATGGATTTGGTAATTGCGTCTCATATTTTACTTCATTACATTTAATTTACATAATACAGGTTTTCTCATCATGAAAGGTGGTTAATAATAGCCCGCCTTAACTGCTAATTCTTTCATTTCATGAACAGTAATTCCTTTATCGTCTTCTTTTCTATGTGATAAATATTCTTTGAAAATAATAAATCTTCCATATTTTCTGGTGGTGTATGAAATTAAAAGTGGAGTAACATGGGAAGGTGCATATTCATTATTTTTTTTATCTAAGCGCATTCCAGCTGATCCCATATGATCTTTCAAATTTAACGTTTTTTTCATTAATTGACGAAGTTCCTTTATATTTCTAAGCTCCTGTACACTTGTCTCTACCAATATAGAGTTATTTGATTTTACTAATTCACGATTAGCAGCTAATAAAATTTCTAGCAGCACATCTGCTTCTTTTAGAATCTCAGAAGGATATTTATTTAAGTTTTGCAATCTATGGATACCCTCTTGTATAAGAACAGTTAATTTTTTTCTTAATTCGTTATCAGCAGGTAAATTCTCGCGTAATTTGAACACTTTGGTAAGATATCTTATCGAAATGCAAATGCTTACTTTATCCATATGTGTTGCCAAATATTCTACAACAAATTTGTAAACAAAAATTTTTATATCGAATGTTTTAGCAATTTCTTTAAAACCTAAAACCAACAGTTCGAGAGTTTTGCTACGACCATGCCAATCACTTTTAGTCTCCTCTACAAAATTCATTTCATTAAAATACCACTGGGAGCAAAATGAAAATAACTGTTGTTGTAGGGAAAATGTTTTTAAATAAGGGTCGCAGTTTCTGTATCTTTCAAATAATGCTGCTGCAAATATTTTTACATATGCTGATAATAAATGCCCATCAATAGTTCGCAAAAAATGACTAACGGTCTCTTCTGCTATATAATAAAAACTCACCAAAATTCGGGTTAATTCTATATCAGATATACCAGTTAACTGTTTAATACCTATGTCATCCATTGATTGAAATAATTTAATCAGCGGATCACTTGATTCTTGATTACATCTTAGTAAAGAAAGAAACACGTAGTTTAATTTTTTACTAATATTTCTTCTAAGTTCAAATGTATTGATTGCAACACTAAGTTGTAAATAATATAAATTATTTTTGCCAAGTTTGCACGCTAGCATGTGGACTGTTTTTAAATCTTCATAAAGAAATTCAGAAGACAATAGATTATTCGCGTGCCTCGTGGTATGAATGCGATTTTTAAGAGCTTTGCATCCAAGGGTGAATGATAAGTAAGTATGTAAATTTACCTGATCGTTTAAAACCGTTTTTCTTAGATCCCCTATACAATAAAGTAAATGAGAAAAATAGGAATTTTCTATTTCATTTAGGAGTGATAACTGGAATTGATTTTCCACGAAAGCAAAATAGGATATAAAATTTGGTACAATAGAAGGAATAGCTTCAATTATTATTTCGTAAATATTAAGAACTGCTTGAGGAGAGTTAAATAAAAGATCTTTTATAAGTTGATCAGCTAACTTTATTTTTACTTCTGGTATTTTATATCCTCTTAAATTATAAGCACGTGATAGCAACTGTAGACCTTTAATAAATTCGGCTGATGATCCATTGAGTAATTTCTCAATGATCTCTTCTAAATTGTAAGATAACAAACGTCTAATAAAATCTTTTGCTGCAAGAAGTAGGGATTTATGCATTGCTGTATTTGTAGACGCTTGCGTCAGCTCTTGGGGATTTATGCCGTTATGCATGCGAGAAATAAAATTTCCGTTGTCAGATTTTTTGGGATAAATAGATTCTATATCTATTTCAATATCATCATTCTCCCTTACGTATGCAGTAAATACAGCCCGATAAGTTATCTTCTGTTCCAGTACCATATCACCCGAAATATACTCCTGACACAACAATATGGGATTATTTCCCTGTGTATGCACCAAAAAGTGAGAAGCATCATTATTGAAATCATTATCCAATTTAATTTGCTTACTTTCATTTACAATGAGTGCGCTATGCAGTTGTGATAAAGTATTCTCAAAAGAAATCTTATCCGGTGTTCTTATTACGCCTATACCAGAATGTGCTTCAAGAGGCTTAACTACGATATCCTCCGTTTGTAATTCATTAATAACATTTTGTGCAATATTTTTAGGCTCTCCACCATTTATGATTAATGTGAATTTGGGCTGATATTTTTGGGATAAAAATTTTGCCGTTAAAAATTTATCATTGGTAACCTGATCCAACTCTTTATCAATTCCAATGAAAATAGTATTTGATTGAGTGATTTTAAAAAGATGCTTTAAATTACTTTGCATCTCAACAATATTATTATCAGCCCATGAATATGCTGCAAGATTCGATATAGAGTAAACAGATAATAATAATACCCAATTAGAGGATGTGCTTTCTTTTAGCCTATTAATTAACTGCTGGATTCCGATAACATTGGCAGGGAAAAAAAATTCATTTTGTAGTTCATTTAGATCTTTGATTCCCCATCTTGAAGCTTTTTCTGCATCAGTATGGAATTTTTCATTATAAAGTATCCACAAATTTGCGCCTTCTTTCATAGCCCTCTTCTTAAGATTACGCAATCGAATTTCTCTTGGACAACAACCTAAATTTTGAGATAAAGAATAACAGGAAAGATAATCAGAGTTAACTTCTACAATTTTAACTTCCGAGGAAGTATTATTTGAGTCATAGCAAAAATCTGCGTTAAAAGTGAAGATTCTTTTAATCATCCTCTTCCTCCAGGAAACTAGCCTTTGAACTGATACATAAATAATGAGCCATGGGTTTTGTCTTTAAAAGCCCATGACTTTTTATGCTAACAAATGCCCCTCTTTTAATCAATTAATAACTCCGTCAAATATACAAGTCATATACCGAAACAATATTTTCATATTTTAATTTTGTGCAGAGATTATTAAGATTTAATTGTTTCAGTATCTGCAGAAACATATGAGAAAACTCGAAAATTCTTGACAATTTATCTATCACCTATATATGCGTAATCAATTTTATTTATAAGAAAGAGACCTATTCGTTAACTTAATGAGTGGCATATTTATTGATTATATTAATCTGTACTTAATATTATAGGATTTTATAATAATTTATTTACAGTATTTATTTTTCTCAAAACACATCAAACTGATATGAATGTCTAAGTCATTTTTAATGCCGATACCCTCTCAAAATGGTATAAAGTTAGAATGCAGTAAATAATCTCCCTATTTTCCTTAACATACAATTTTGTCCGCTAGATATTTCCTTTGAAATTTGAAATAAATATTAAAGGCACTGCATATTCATTTGCCTTAAAGAAAGATCGGGAATAAAAGAGCAAAATGTAGTACTGTCAAAATTAGGATTAAACTTATTCTTTACTTTTCCATAAGAAGCAGCAAAAATCCAAATACATGACTCATACATAGATATAATATGTAAGTAATTACTTTAATTTTTAAAAGAGGAATATTTTATGGCTAATGAAGAAAATAGAATTAAGAACTCTAATTTATTAATGCTGTATTCCGAAACGGTTTTATGGGGGGTGATACGAGGAGTTCTTTCTTTACCCTTTGAGCATCCCTTTGATCGAATAAAGACTACGATGCAGCTATATCCCAATAAAAGAAGTAAAGAAGTTATTTCAGAAATAAAATGCTTATATAATCCTAACGGCTCCCATCAAGGAATTAAAGGTTTGGGCTACGGAATCCGAGGATTTTATTCTGGGGCAATACCTAATACTATCCGCGCTGCTAGTAAAAATGCTTACCGCTGGCCTTTACAATTTGCTCTGCCTAACTTTTATTCGAATCTTTTTGGTGATGAAATAGAAAGAAATTACCCGGGCCTCAAAAAGCTAGTGACAGGCCTTACAATAGCTTCCTTAGAAGCTTTTATCATTTCTCCTCTAGAGCGCGTTAAAGTTTGGTTTATGTCCGTTGAAAAAAGTAAAGCTACTTTTAAGAATTTTATGGCTCAACCCCATTTATTTAGTGAATATTATCGCGGAATATGGGCAGTACTTCCAAAGCAAATTATCTCTTGGACAACCTATTCTTACTCTGACTATAAACTTAGAGAATATGCTCATACATTGACAAATAAAAAACAGCTTGGTTTTTTGGATTTACTGCTTGTTAGCATAGGAGTTGCGCTTATTAACACTGCGGCAGTCATGCCCTTTGATGCAGTTAAAACTAGGGCTCAAGCAGCAAACGCAATTAGGGTGAACAATTTTGGGGAGGTTTTAAAATTAATTTGTAATATTCACAAAGAAGCAGGTATCAGAGGTTTCTATGCAGGCACTCGTTGGAAATTAGTTCAATATTTTATTAACTCATGTTTTACAGTTACCGCAATGGATTATTTTGAAAATAGGTTTAAAGAGCATGTTCGCTTAGATTCACCACCAGTTAATCCAGCATTGGCACAGGCTGGTATTTTTGCCAATAGAAAAGTGACTGAAAAAATCATAGAAGAAACTTCTCCTGAAACTTCTGTAACCTCAGGCAACAAAAAAGGTATCCAATAAGAAGTTCAAAAGTAAAATTTAAAAATTAACATAGGATCACAATTTGAAATATTTTCATTTTTGATTAATCCCTTAACTCTAAATAAATATGCATTCCGAATTTAACCAAAAATTCCCTCATAATTTTGAATATGTTTGACAGCATAGATGAAAAGGTTACTTCAAGTTACACTTCCTTAAAAATTAAGAGGATTATGAAATACTGCGAATGTGGAAAATTACTAATTTTAATTACATGAATGAATAAGTTATAATGTTGAAATTTATTAAAGAATATAAAAAAAATAAGTATGCTTCCTTTAATACTATAAAATAAATGGATGGCTTCAATGCAAATTAGACTAAAAAACAATAACCGTTGGTAGGAGTTTTTATGAAATATTTAATTGTTGCTAATGGTCCTTTCTTGCATAAAGAAATTATTAAAGAAATTGCCGATGGCAAAACTATCATAGCATTAGATGGAGCAAGCAGTAGATTAGCCACCTTGGGTATTAAACCAGATATTATATTAGGCGATTTTGATTCTATTAAAGAACAAGATGCAAATCAAAAACTTTGGGGCATTCAAAATACAAAGTCTGAGATGCAACAGGAGGATCATATCTATGATGGTAAATATGAGACAAAAATTATTCCAGCTAAAAATCAAGATCTTACGGATTTACAAAAAGCGATTAATTATTGCGATCAAAATAATGCGACAAGTATTGATATTGTTTGCGCGACTGGTGGCAGCAGAATGGATCATCACGAAAGCAATGTTCGCACCTTAAAAAAATATTATGACCCCAAAAGAACCATCTTTATCTATACAGAATCACAATTTTTAGAGTTTGTAAGAGATAATACTATTAGCATTAGAGGAATCAAAGGTGATTACTGTGGGATACTTACAGCACCAAATTGCAAATTTATTGCTACTAATGATGGACTAGCTTGGAGTAAAGACGAAAAAGGATCCCCCTTCGAATTACAATATGGCGTTTTTGAAAGCACATCTAATGAGCTAGCAAAGGAAGAGGCCATAGTTACTGTCGAGGGAGAAGCATTAGTTATTCATCCAGGTACGTATCCATCACAAAGAAATTTCACTCAATTAAAAGAGCCAAAGCAATTAAAAAGTTTATTACAGCAAATGCAATATCAATTGATAGAAACAACAATTACCCAGTTTAAATTATTTTATGATTCATTAAAACTAGCCAAGTCTAATAATAATTATTATCTACGCAACAAAACAAAGTCTAAATTGAGTATAGAGTATGTATCAGTTAAAAAAGAAATTTTAAAAAAAGGCGATGCAGACAATAATATTTTACTTTCTTTTAGCAAAAATAAATATAGCCAATATTTACTATTTCGCAATCATTTTAATGATGGGTCTGTAGATCAACAAGCTTTTGAAAAAGAATTAAAAGAAAAAAATGCCGAAGGTAAGATAAAATTTTATCAAAAAATATCATGAGATTAATGTTGGTTAGGAGCTGAAATTTCTATTAATAACAAGTCGTATGAAATTAGTACTACTTTGTTTAAGATAACCATGGGACAATTCAATGCTACCATTCTCACGTTTAGCGCCAGGATTATCGCGGCTCACTTTCATCGAATAATAATATGAGCGAAATGATTCGTAGCGTGTGGTTATATCTCGGTGCGCTTCAGACGAAAGATTTTTAAAAGCCGCTGAAACTATTATCCGTGCGATGTTCTGAGAGCGCGCCACCTAAACGCCATAAAATGCTTCTTGTAAGCCTTCCGCAAGCGCAGTAAAAGATTCTTCACCCATAATAATCTTAAAATAGCTCCAGTGACTAAATGCCAATTTAGACGGTAGGGTACGAAACGTATGATTTACCGCCACTTGTTTATCATTTACCAAAATTATGTATTTCTCCTTCTAATTTCTTGAGTAAGATATTAATTTCAAAATAAAGTTTATTGCGCTCTTCCTCTTTTTGTTGATGATTGATATATAACGAAAATCGTGAATTATGTCCGTATCCTGAGTGGCGACCCTTTGTCGCGACGGTAACTAAAGTTGAATTCCGCAGGGACAGCAATCCACCATAAAAAAATATTCTCCATCACAAAAAGCCTTACGGGAAATTTTTACCGTTAAGGGGAGTTTCTACAATTTTCTTATTCAAGAAGAATATACTGAAATTAATCCCGTTTTACACGTCAAACAAAAAAGTCGTTATTTCAAAAAAAATCCAGGGAAAACAAAAAATCCGGCGACTATCCGAATTACAATGGAATTATGTGATAGAAACAGTAGAAATTATGGCGCGAGAAAATCCCAAAAAACATCATAAAACGCTATTTATTTTATCCGCCATTTATTCAATGTATTTAAGAATTTCAGAACTTACCGCCACTTCCCGCTGGACACCAAAAATGTGTGATTTTTATCGGAATCAAGATGGGCTATGGTGGTTCAATGTAATTGGTAAGGGTAATAAACACCGACAAATCGCCGTGAGCGATCCCATGTTAAAGGCATTACGCGTCTATAGAAAATCATTAAATCTCTCACCTCTCCCCTTGCCCAGCGATAATTCTCTACTCATCCCAAAAACGCTAGGCACTGGGCCTATTAGATCAACCAATCATTTACGTAAAATAGTCCAAGTTTGCTTTGACCGAGCGGTAGAACGTTTAAAGAAGATAAATTTCACGACGACGCAGACGCTCTTCTTGAAGCTACCGTACATTGGTTACGCCATATCGGTATTTCTGATGATGCGGGCCATAGCTCAAGTGCTATCACAGACAAATATATCGACATTGAATTACGTGAACGTCATCGATCAGCTAAAAAGAAACCTATCGCGAGTGAAGAATGATACAATTCATGATTCATTATGATTTATAAACATTGTCTGTAATGCGCTTAAATCTAAAGACTTTGGTAAAGGTGATTGTTATGATGAAACGAACGCTCCGTCCATTCAATCTAGAAGTCTCAGCATTAGGTCTAGGCTGTATGGGAATGTCCATGTGTTATGGAAAAGCTGACGATAATCAATCGCTCCGCACTATTGAGTATGCCATTGAAAATGGAATTAATTTTTTAGATACGGCAGATATTTACGGTGGTCATAACGAGAATCTCATCCAAAAAGCTTTAAAAAAGGGTTATCGCAATAGAGTTATTCTAGCTACGAAATGCGGTTTCATACGACACAATGAAAATTTTCAGATTGATGGCTAACCCCAAACATATCGAAAAAACTTGTCATGCGAGTTTAAAACGTTTAGGAACGGATGTTATTGATCTTTATTATTTGCATCGTGCTGACGCCAAAATTCCAATCGAAAAGTCAGTGGGCACCCTCGCCCATTTAGTGAAGCAAGGCAAAATAAGATATATAGGATTATCGGAAGTCACCCCACATACTTTACGCCGCGCTGCAAAAGTTCATCCGATTACTGCATTACAAACAGAATATTCTCTTTGGCACAGAACACCGGAAAAAGAAATTTTGGCTACCTGTCGTGAATTAAGTATTGGATTTGTTCCTTTTTCTCCACTCGGAAGTGGTTTCTTAAGTGGAAAAATTCGAGATAATTCTAACTTTGAGGACGATGACTTTCATCGAATATTCCCAAAGTTTCAAGGTGATAATTTTAAACATAATTTAAAAATTGCAGATGGTGAAATTAGCCAAACATAAAAACTGCACTCCTGCCCAACTCGCTTTAGCATGGTTATTAGCACAAAATGTTAATATCGTCCCCATTCCAGGAACGCGATCCATTGAACGATTAGAAGAAAATCTCCAAGCCTTAAACGGGGAAAGCCAGGATACGTGAGTAGAATTGCATTCATGACCGATTTTACCCTTCAAAATGTATAAAAACACGTATAATATTCTATTGTAAATATTTTACCACAACATTCTACTGCGACTTCTCTCAACACTTTTAGGCACATTATTAAAATCCATCACCATATCCCCAAACCGTTTAAGATGACTAGTCCAATACGGGCAAAGATATGACATATCCTCTTTTGTAATGTTGTGGCCTTCGTCAATAAGCTCAGCAATAATTTCTGTCATGTCAGATACGTTTTGTAAAATGACCGCATTAGCCAAAATGTCATTGTATTTTACGGCCTTTTCCATTTCATCATTACTGGCAACCAGTGTATTACTACCAAATGCACACCAATCACTTAATGCGTTATAGGCTTCAACTTTATTTGTTTGCGCAGTGATTGTTTCACGCAACTCAACATCAGAAATATATTCCAATAAAAATAATGTCCTAATTACATACCCAAGCTCTTGGAAAGCTTGGTATAAACGATTTTTTCTGCTGTAATTGCCGAGTGTTCTCAATAATTTTGATGAACTCATTTTTCCTTCGTTAATAGACAATACCACTTGCATCATGTCCTGCCAATGCTTTTCAATCAGATACCAATCAATCGTATCCGTAAATAAGCAATCGATGTGTTCGTATTTCTCAGTTTTAGCTGGTTTAAATAATTTTAAATCGCTCCAATTACGAATTCTCGGCATTAAACGAAATCCAAGTAAATAAGCTAAAGCAAAAACAATTGTTGATTGCGACTGTGTATCACCATGAATAATATCAGGCTGCACATCAGAGCTATTTTTTAAAAGACCTTCAATAATCTCCACAGCTTCCCAAACACCACATGACATAAATGTCGAGAATAACAGAATATAATTATCTGAAACGTGATGATAGGCAATGCCGCCTCTTTTTCTGTACCGAAAATGAAACTCAGCAATAAGATTTTGTTCGCGTAATTCTTGCATGGTGCCATCGGCCGCAACTGATGTGCCATCTCCCCATGATTTAGTCAATTTAAATTGCGCAATCAAATTAATTAATTTTTCTCGAGCTTTATCTAACATCTCTGGAGTAATATGTCGTTGATTTACCCATGATAACATATGGGCGCTTGCAGAACTGCGTACGTGTAACACCGTCTGTGTTGGCCCCAAGCCAGTAGCATATGCAAAACTTGTCAGTAAATAACGCTCAACGGGATCTTTAATTTTTGGATTATCCCCTGATATCGGCCCAAATTCATTTCCCCAGCCACAATAAAAATGACTGCTGCAAAACACATCAAGCAAATTGCGTTTTTTCATTCGTAATTTTAATATTTTTTCTAGCCATATAACAGTGTTAGATTTTTTCTTTGGGCCGCGTTTATGTAGTGTTGGCCTTCCTTTTTTATCAATGGTTAGTTCTGCTGTATCTGGATATTTCGCATCAACAGACCTTGCTTTTTCAATGAGCTTTTCTCTTAATTGTTTAACGCATTCTGATCCATTGTTAGCAATACCAACCTTTTCACAATATTCCTCTATAATTCTTTCACATTCTTTTAACGCAGCAATTATCGCAATATAATTGATGTGGAAAATTATTTGTTGTTGTGGCACTACGTAGAATGAAGAGGTTAGTAAGGAAGAAATTTCATCCCCAGCCAACCATTCTACCATTCCAGGAAATAAGGATATGGGAAGGATGGCTGGGTGCTTAGATATTAATTTATTTTACTAAAGTTGTTTTTGCCCGCTTTAGTCTGCGGTTAATTAACCAATAAATAATAAAATATCCTATACATTCCGGGAACATCGGTGAAGATATAGCCGTCATCACATCAAAATCCGTGAGGGTAGAGGTATCTAATTTTATATAAAGAAGAAGACATGTTACTATAAAAATATAATGAAAAAAAATAGAGAACAAAATCACCTGACTAATTTTCAAATTGCTCTCATTAGAAATGCTCGGATGCTTTTTCACAATCCATTTTCCATAAAAAAAACCGCTTAAATAAAAAGTAATTAGTCCTATGATATAACCGTGCTTCCCTAGGTTATAATGCGTTAAATAGATAATTAAATAACTACTCATTCCTAACAGTATTTGAATGGATGCCATAAATAATAATAATATTAAAGCCAATCGCAATACATTAAATTTATACGATGTCATAATCACTATCTCCAAATTACAGAAAAAACCTAACAATTTATTTCCATATTTAAATCTTTTTATTTTCCATGCACAGAGGCACTTATTTAACATTCAAAAAATTACATTACGCATTTTTTATTTTGTGGCTAAAGAAGCAGGGTGAATCCCTACTACATTCCGTTGCCTGCACTGTGACCGTAGCTAAAAGAACAGGCTCCTCCACAGGGTGGCATGATGGGAGGCGGTGGATGAATATAAATCTGACCCGAAGGTGTATAAACACAACCTGATAAGCTGATGCAGGCTATATTTAAAATAAAACGTTTAATTTGATACATGATATTACCACTCGTAATGCAAAGAAATGCATTTTAATTTACAACGCTTTTTAATTGGTATAGGTATGGATTACTAGAGTAGAACTACCTTCAAATAGTAAATAAAAGGCTAAGCATATTAATTTTTAAAAGAAATAGGATATTGGCTCCAGCTGCATATCCGGTCCAAAAGTTTCGTAGGGTAATTTTCTTCCATAATGGGCTTAAATAATGACGATTTAGAGAACCTCAGAGCCAGAAAACCCCTATTTAAAATAATCTCCTTGCTGTTTGGGCTCTGTCGCAATTTTTAAGAGGCCGTAAAAATTACATCTCGTATTTCTCCTAGACACAATTAGGCTGCCAGTTTGTAAAACTGCTCGAAAGCAGAAGAATTGCCAGCATGAATATGCTGATTTCTTTTCAGCATTCGCCACAGTTCAATCCCTCCTAAAGTCGCTTTTGCGCAATGAAAGGCTTTAAATCCCATCATGGGTTTTATCATTCTTTTTATTCCTCGATGATCTTGCTCAATAATATTATTAAGATATTTAATTTGCCTTATCCTAATTTTAAAATAAGAACATCCCAATAAAAATAATATAAAAAATAATAAATTCATTTTATCCAGTGCTGCTTCATTAGCACCACTTTTATCTATAGTCACTTTTTTTGGTAACCCACAAGAACCCATCGCTTTTTCAAAAAAGGCTTTTGCAGCAGACTCATCTCGATTTTCTGACAGAATAAAATCAACGGTATTTCCTTCTTTATCTACCGCCCGATAAAAATACTGCCATGCTCCTTTTATTTTTATATACGTTTCATCCATACGCCAACTAGCGCCAATTTTCTTTTTATATTTGTTTCGAAATTCATTTTCTAATAAAGGAGCATAATGAATAACCCAACGATGAATAGTTGAATGATCCACCGGAATTCTCCGTTCCAGCATTAACTCTTCTATGTCACGGTAACTCAGTGCGTAAGCAAGGTACCAACGAATCACAATCAAGATAATATCCCTCATAAAATGACGGCCTTTAAAACTGATCATCAAGTTGGAACCTCTTTGCTAATTTAGCAATGTACAGTATATCAAATTACCTAAAATTTGCGACAGAGCCATTAATTTTAATAATTCACTGCGTGATAATTTCTTTTTAAAAATAGCTTCTCCTTCTAAATTAACTCCATGCAATTGAAAAACAGATTTAGCAAGATCTAAATTTAAGTTAAATTAATATTTAACTAAGCTTTACCTCATTATTTTGTGATTGTTCATTTTCAGTGGGAGCAGCTTCACGAATATAATTCCAAATTGTATTTAAATATTTAGCTTGAATTTTTCGTTCTGGAGTATGAGCTTCAGCTTCCTCAATGAATGGTTTAATTTGGGTTGCGGCTATTCTTTTTTTGGGTTCAAGGTACCCTACTACTAAATTACTAGCAGTGCTCACGATAGCAACGCCCAGGCAGCCCCCCATAATAAAGAAGAGTGCAGTAAGAATAGTAGGAAAAGGTAAAAATATAAGTGCTCCAAGAAGTGCAAGTCCTGCTAGTATAAGACTATAATTAATCGCTTTTTGCGAATAGACTCGAAATTGTTTCATGTGATAAATAGTATTAAATTCTGAAGCCAAAAGTTTAAAACGGTTTTCTCTGTCAAATAAGTCTATCCCAGGAATCGAATTTGCGTTGGAGTTATGTTGCAATCCTTGAAGATACGCATTTAGTAAGCTAATCATGTGGGTTAAATGTCCAGGGACACCATAATGATGTTTTACTCGTATTTCGAAAAGATTTTTTACCCCCGGAGTGCAATGTTCAAAGTTAATTTTTTCATTTAAATAACCTAATGCGAAGATAGCGACTAATGATAGCAACATCGGTGCAATATAAATTTGATAGCTTTCTTTAATAGAATAATCCGTCAAAGATTTTTTTTCCAAAACTAGCAAATCGTGTTGCATGGCTTTCAAAATAGAGATAACACCGTTTTTCTGGTATATTTTTTGATATTCATCGGATGCACCTACCATTTTAAATCCGAGGCGAAGATCACTATCTACGTCAAATAATTCATCTGGATACTGAAAATTGTATTCAGCAGCCACTTTCATCCGAAAAAGTTCTCTAACATCATACTCTGGGTCGGGTAATAAATTCTGTTGGCTTTTATTCAAAGTTTCTTGCTGTTCTCCCATAACACTTCTCCCTATTAATTAAATCTTAATAAATTATTGTGCTTGATGTTTTAATTCTGCGATAACTGTTCTAATATCTTCTGAATCCCTATTGTTGTTGGCGTTAAAGTTTTGAAGTTCTATATCTTCAATTACAGGTACGGATCGTGGTTCAGAAAAAAATCCTACACAATTATAGGCGTATTCAGGTATCCGCCTTAGTCTTCTAGAGACTACATCAAACAGGCCTCCTATTGAGTCCCTATGAGAGTCAATAAAACTGTAGGATCTCTCAGCTGACTCCGCAATTAAAGCTAAACAAGATTGTATAGTAAATGCGAGCGTAGCAATCTTAACTGTGATTTCCGAGGTTTCTTCCGATGCGAAATCGAGCCAATCACTTATATTTTTAGTACAATGATGCGCTAAATTATGTATTGTAACACCAATTCCAAGAACAAAAAGACACATAAGAGCAGCTATAGAGGAAGGCAAAACCCTGAGATCTAACCTTCTTGGATGAAATACATTCGTTATTATTTTAGTTGAATGTTCTAAGGTCGCAACTGTATTTTTGCGCAGTGCACCTTGGTTATATAAAGCTGAAATCAAAAATGCAAATATTAAAATTGCCAGAGAGAAAAAATCAAGGGGCTTCTTCCTTGAAAATGATTCTTCCTCAAAATTAGCATCACTCGAGTAAAATAACTCCATAAAATGCGTTACTATACAGGCAGCAGTGACACTCGATAAAACCGTCCATATAACAGATGTATAATTCCATACTTCATGCAGTGAGCTATGTTGTTCTCTATGATGATGATCTCCAGAACTCATTAAAGGAATACTGGAACTTTGCAATGAAGAACTCCTTTTTTGTGAAGTATCTTTTTTCGAGCGATTAAAATATGCAAAAAAATCTTCGCTCGTAGTATAAGTACAAGCAATAGAAAGGGTAAGACTGCCTGTCACAGCAAATATTCTTGAGAAACCGGATGATAAATTATCATGAGCAGTATAAATAGATTTGTAAATAGCAAGAGCATGAGAAATTAAATGCCCGACTGAAACCAATCTAAAGCAAATATTTAATTCTGAAAAGTGAGAACCCCAGACTCGAACCTGAACCATATCACATAGCATATTAAAATAACGGTTTAATGCAAGCTTGACTCGCAACAAATTATTTTCTGGATTTCCATAACCGGTGGATTGTTGAATTCGGTAATAATCTTTTTTCATTCGTTCGTAAATCAAAGGGACTTCAACAGCTAAGATATTCAGTATCACACAACTCCAAAAAGGTAACTGTATTCCCTCAGTGATGCTGAGATGTCCTTCAGTTATAACATTAAACAGAGTAAGAGGAATAAGTACAGCCCACGCACCTAGAAAATAACCATAGGGAATATGATTCTTGTGTTTGGGATAGAGGATTCTATTAGGATTGTCAAATTCCTCTACCAATGAGATAGTCTGTGCTGTCACCGTGTTTCTTGGAAGATTTTTTAATACCTCTAATGCTTTTAGTTGTGAGTTGTTCCGAGCAAATACACATCGCACGTCAATCTCAATTAATTTTTTCAGCTGCTCTAAAGTAATATGTCCTTCGGCACTGGCAACTGCCATTTTATGGAGTAAAGTGTTGCCCTCCTCATCCAATGCGTGGTGAATATTGGCCCCGAGTTCCGATAAAAGCATCCCTCTTCGATAAAGTACTTGCTCTGGAAGCGACTTCAAAAATAAGGATTGTAATAAATTTTTATTTCGTAAAAGCGCGCTTTGGGCATTCGGCGAAACGTTATGGTTTTTTATAAGAACTTTAATAGCCATCTCAATCCATGGTATATCCTGGGTCATCCCGACTAAATGATGAATAAGATAATCATTTCCAATCTTTGCACAAGCTGGGCTTCCGAACTCAATCATTTTAAAAGCGTATAAATAATTAGGGGGATTCTGCTTTAAGGCTTCTGAAATTGGCATTAAGGCAACTCCTTTATCAAACCAATAATTAGAAGTCCATAAATACCCATCAGGAGTTTTCTGCCATTTAGCACTTGCCGAAGGTCGATGCTCCAATAGCAAATGGTCCGCTAAAATAACTGATTCAACATGCCGATTTAGACGCGCTAGCGCATGCATAAGAGTCAGCCGTTCGGGGGAAAAACGAGCCACTACGGAAATAAATCTAGATCTTATTAACCACAGGATGTGTCTATAGTTAGTAGTAGATCGAGATAATGCATAGTTGATGGGTATTAACCCTGAATTATTACGTATAGTTAGTAATTCTCCAAATTTTAATCCTTGATTAATATGAAACTCCACAATTTTTTGAAAGACAGATATTTGATCTCTAGAGTCAGCTAATAATTCATGGAAAAGGGTGTTTCCTTGAATCTCGTCAATAGGTACAGCCAAGCTAAGTCCAAAGGTAGCTAAATCAAGAATATCTTGAATGGTAATGGGACGGTGATTAAGTATTTCAATCCAAGCTTTGTTTATTACCTCATCGTATTCCAAAGTGAGTGTTTGGTTTTGCAGATATAATTTTAATAAAATAAAAATAGGTTCATATTTATGTTCATGCACTGCTAGTTCCAAGGCGGTAAGGTTACTGGCATTTTTCAATAACAAAACCTCGCGAGAAATATTTCTAGCATAATAGGGCTGAACATGTCTGTCTCTCCGTTCAAAACTGTTATTAAAATTAATTAAAACATGAAGATAACTCTCGCCAAAATTATTTCGTAATAGGTGTAATTGCGGATAATTCTGTTCATATCTATTAAGATAATTTCTAGCGGTATGACTTTTTTCACTCCATTCAGCGAATTTATGAAGTAAAGTATTTCCGTTAACATCCAAAGGTTGTGTAACATCCTGTCCTACTGAAATTAATAGAGAAATTGCATGAAAAGGTTTATGTCGATTTGCAACAGAATCCCACCAATTCCTTTGGTCCGCTGGGTTTCGAAGCAAATCAGGATACATTAACACCCATTGTCCGAAATTTCTTTTAAGTGGAGCTTCCAGATGAGTAACATATTCTTTGGCTCGGGTTAGATCGAATAAAATCGATAAAAAACTTTCGCTCCTTTTATTTAGATACAAGAAATCCACTCCGTCAGCAAGGCAAGTTCCAATCAATTGAAGATGGGTTTCAATTTCACGGGGATAACTCAAAAAATGCATAAGCTCTTTCGCTAAGCAATGCAAAATAGTATTGTGCTCTTCGTCAATAATGAAAGATTGCGAATGATCGGTATTTTGGATCGATAATTTCTCCAGGGCAGCTCTATGACTTTCAATCAAAGTTCGAATCTTTGTATGCACTCTTAAAATAGGGTCGAGGTCTTGTCTCATAATGATACTCACAAAATATTTTTACAGGTTCTTTCATCCAACTTTTTCTGTCACACTCATCCCAAAGTGCGAAAATGTGGAAATCTTACTTTAGTCACTCTTAATTTATTCAAAAATCCGCTCATAAAAATAATACTATACTTTAATTAGTTCTGTAAAATTTCATAAATACAAATAATTGATTTTCAATTTATTAAAAAATTAATTTTCAAAAATATTAATGCAAAATTATACATAGAGTATTTATTTCAGTTTTTTAAGATTTTAAAGAAAGTAATTTTTAATTGTATTTATCGATGATTTCTAAATTGTTCCTCACTAGGTTGTGGCAAATATCACGTAATAATATATTTAAGGTAATTTATGTATAGTTCACGTATCATTAAAATATATTCGATCGTAAATTCTTGCTGATTTTACGGTAAATTTATGAGCTCACGGCGTCATTTCTTTGTAAACACTCTCAATTATCTAACGCTCCCGCAACATTTGAATTACCTGAATCATCTAAAGTCCAAAGGTTTAAAAATTCTTTAAATTTTTAAACTCCTTATGACAGTAGATTAATTATTTTTGCATTTTATAACAAACAATAGTGCATGTATCCCCGTATTTTTGTTAATAATTTATTAAGTTAAATCTTATTTTTTTAAATTAACAAGTCCATAATGACTCAACCGTTGCAGATTAATTACAGGATTGAAATAATGCATAATCCTAAATAATTTATTTAGCTTCAGACTTTTTTAATTTTATTTATCAATAATTCACATTTCCTTGATTTATAAGTATATTTTTAATTTTATGCGACCAGATTTTCTGAATTAACGATGCATGCTCGGCTCATCTGTCAACAATTTTAATCAGATAAGCCATATGTACTGGAACTATAAGTGGGCTCATATAGCTTTGCGCATCGGGTATTGGATATTAGTGGAAATGGTAGGATAAGTGCGTTAAATTGCTCTCATGACCGATTTTATCTTTAAGACTTACAAAATTCTTTTTAAATATTTTACCACACTACGATTTCTTCCAGCACTTTTAGTCACCTTGTTAAAATCCATCACCACAATTAGCATCTACGCAAACCATTTAAAGCCATGCTGGTGATTATATTTTATTATTATGCACAATAAATTTATAGTTTCATAAAATTACAATTTAGTTATGCAATTAAAATTAAGTACTCATATCGAAAAAATCTTTATATATTTTTTTATAATTTATTTTTTCCATAGCTATGTATAGAGATCTCTGAGTTTTACAATCTATCTTCCGTCTGACATTTTCCAAATAGTAATCTACGGTTCTAGAACTTATTCCCAACATTTTTCCAATAGTTTTTCGAGTTTCATAACTAATAAGAAGATAAACACATTCTGCTTCACGCATTGTGAAATAAACATTCGGGTAATAATGACTTAAATCGATTCTGTTTTTATTATTTTTAGTTTTCATAAAATAATATTCACTATTCAAAATTAATTTCTGATGGAAAAGCCCACCTCGAGGCCCTAATCCCCAAAAAAGGCTTTTGCCATTACGAGACTAATAGGATGTCCCCTCATGAATTGTGCCAATCTTTTAGAGTAGGAATTTGACTCCAGCTTAGAAGCTTTTTCCGTATCATCTAAAAAATGACGATAGGCGATAACTAATTTTTTTAACGGTTGAAATTGAGGATCATTATCTATTTTTTTGGGTAATGGATAATGGGTGTCTATTGCATAGCATATTACAGCAAGTTCTTTAGATGTTAATGGAATGGTCTCATGAAACCTTTTTAATGTATGCCATTCATCGGCCATTAAATAATAAGAAATGCCCCGTAAGTACTAGGCTTCTGCATTTTGAGGGTTTTCTTTTATTATTGTATTAAACGCTTGAATAGCTTGTTGGTATTTGCTTTCCTCTATTAATTTTTGGCCGTTTATTAATACATAAATATTACTTTTCGTTTTAATGTGAATCGGTTCTTGGGCATAACTATATAAACATATAGAAGCACTCATCAGGCTAATTAAAACTATAACTTTGATATTTTTAATCATTTAAATTATCTTACTTTTTGTTTAATAATAAGGGTAAACCAAACTACGCATTGGAACGCTTATTTTATCGGGTTAGCTGTAGGTTGCTTTTGATGTTTCATCCACCACCATGCCGATCACTCCCCCGAATATTAAATTACCCATATTTCCAGTGTTATATAAAGACGAAACCTGTAAAGTGCCATCCGCATAATTTTTCTTATGACACAACACATCTAATTTTTCAGAGTCGCGATTAATTTTAATTCTACCTGGCGTACTTTTCAGTTCCCATGAGCCTCTCGAATTCGAGAGTTCACACGTTGCATTAATAGCATGGGGTGTTTCAACTTTAATAACTTGCTGTGATCCATTTATCACCGTTGCACACCCTGTCAGAGATAATGCACTTATTCCTGCCGTAAACAATGTATGTATTTTTTTCAAAACCATCTCTTTTCAAAACCTAATTTATCATTCGAGCATAAGCGCCATTATATATTCATCAACGTAGTGATTTTCATAAGGTCTCTTAAAATATTTTTTTAAAATCCCTTCGTGCTGAAATCCTAGTTTTTTATAAAATTGTTGTGCATTGGGATTATCCGCTTCAACGTACAATTCAACCCTCTTAATACCATTGTCCTTAAGTTTTTCAAATAATGCTTTCATGAATTGAGTACCAATTCCTTGTCCTTGAAACTGCGGATGCGTGGCAAGAGTTCCAAGCGTAGCGACATGATTAGAACGACGTTTTTGTCGAGTCACCAAGCAAGTAGCAAGAATTTGTTTATCATTTTCAAATATCAATAACTGACCGCTTACAAATAAATCCAAAAGAAGATATTTAAATTTTGTCTTATCCATGAGTTCAAAATTTAAAAAACGATTAACGGATTCATCCATATAAATTGAAAATAAGCCATCAAGATCTGAAATATTTGCTTCACGTAATCTATATTCACTTACCATATATATTTACTTCTCTATAATCATTCTGATTTGTTATTTTCTCGCTATCTTTAATAGGCTGCCATTAATTTATTCGCTAGCATTGTGGCGCAAAAAGCTGAACCTTTAGAAATGTCTGATTTAATGAGTGCACCCTGATTTGCTGTATATTGATCTAATGAAGGCGCGTTCGTTTTATCCTCATTACCTTTATAGTTACAACTCGCTTTCCAAAGAACACGATGTGTCTTTGTACTGATTAGCCTTGCAGTTATTTGAAAGATAACCCTGTATTTTGATGTGGAGAAAGGGTAATACATTAAATGCCAGCCATTCGAACTCGTAACTAGAACCGTTCTATCTCCGTTTTCAGATACCGATGGAGTCCTCTCATTTGATAACTCTTGAATAGGACTAAAACGTAAATCTTGATCTTTTTGTGATAATACTCTAACGAGCCAAGGCAACGCTATTTCGCCGGGATCTTGAATATGATCTTCTAAAGCAAGCCTTCGCCCTTCTTTATTCTCCGTAACTTCCCCTATCACTCCGCCCAGTAAAGGTCCCGCTAATATCATGCTCGTAACACGTTTTCCATAAGCGGCCACAGTCGCTTTAGGCTCTTTGGGTTTAGTTACAATAGGCGTAACTATTGCGTGGTTTTGCCTTAACTGTCTTAAGGCATTAGAGTCCTGTATGTTCATTGACACTCTAGCGCAGCCAGAGAGCGATATGACTGCTAAAGTAGCGCAAATGAGTTTAGCGTTATTTATCTTCATTTTTTTTATTTTTTTTGTTTTCATCATTTCTTTCCTATCTCTAAATTTGCGAAATTGAATCTTTTCTATTTTTTAAATCAGAAAATTCTTTTTTTTCATGATTCGTAGAATCAAGAGATTTCTGTAATGATTTTGGATTTTTTAATGACATCGATTCAGAAAAATGGTTGATGATAAATACCTTCGCATCTGTTGAACCCAACAATGCAGCCTGCTCAATCAGCATTCTTCCTTTTCTCTCATCTGGGTTATAACCAACTCCATAGAAAACCATGAGACCTTTGTGATAAAGTACTTCTGCGTTTGGTTCATTAGGATCAGGACGATAAGATAAGTCATATGTTTCCCTCATTAGCATCGCCAACTGCATATAGAGTTCACCTTGTTCCACCCTATTTAAAAGATGATTATTTAATTTAATTCCACTCGATGATATGGCTAAATCACATATTAAATTCTGATTCATATCCTTCTGAAGCAATCCTTGCTTAATAAGTTCTTGCAGATAATTTGCGAGAGAAAGTTCTGTTGGCAATTTTTCATTTGAAAAATCCGATGCCAACAAATCCAATAATTTTTCACGCCACTGGCCTTTAATATGGAGGGTAGCCGTTTGTACTAAAAGAGAAGATGTGAGGTCTTCCAAACGGCCAGCCTTTTGAACTTGACTGAGATCGTTATCTAAATCAGCAGAGATTTGTAGCTGTAATGGTGCTGACCACAACTCTCCACTAAAATTCATTTCCGCTCTCGGTTGACTTAAAAGAAGTGATTTTAATAAAACTAGGCGCGCGGTTTTTTCCTGCTCGGGTGAAACCTTCGTCGCATCAACGTTGTCGCCAGATTGAGTTGCAATTAAATAATCCTTTATCGCCGCTAAATTCCAGTGCTTAAGATCGATATTAAGATGTACTGCTTTCGCAATATTTTTATCCTTAAACATGAATTGTGAAAAAGAAGTGTGCGCTCCCACCATCACATCCGATAAATCAATTGGGACTCGAGTATAATAATTAAAATGAAGTCGGCTGAGATCGAAGTACGAATTCAAAGCGCTATATTTAATTTCAGGAATATCAATATTAAAATCCGTCATACCTCGCTTTTGCCGACTTGTCATCCTGGGCTTTAATATAAAAAGTTCATGATTTTTATCTGCTAGATGAATTTGATCCGAATAAAAATCACTCTCATTAACACGATGATAAAACCGGTCAACAAAAGTCATATTAGTGGGTGTAGTGCTATCAAAATAGTTTTTTAGCGAGCCTTGCAAATTCCCCCAAAAGGTCTGCATGGAGAATCCAGATAAGATGAATTGAGTGGTAGGAACCTGAATATAGTCCACCATTTTTTGCTGGACGTGCAAGGTATTTAAAAAAGCATCCACATTTTCAGTAATTGTTTGCAAATCATTCCTGTCGCGACCGAGAGGATGGACTCCTCGATTCTTTTTGCTAGCTTCATGAAATAGCTTAAGCATCTGCGAATTGAAGCGTAAAGGTCCAAAGTTAAAGTGATTGATTTTCCAATCAAGAATAGATTTGTTATTTGTTTTGATATCGATATTTAGTTTATCGAACGACGAGCTAAAGATAGTGTCGATTCCTACATTGTTTAACGGCTTTTTCAAACAAATGTCTAAATGAAATTGCTTAACACCAACATTAGCTGCATATTCAGCTTCTTCACTACTCAGAACGACATTTTTTAACGTCAGTTTCTGAAAAATAGTCTGTGACTGATTGAAGTTGAATTGATTTGAATGAGTAAACATTTCCAATTTTATATCTTCAATATCCAGAGAAGACGTCTTGTTTCCAGGTCTTACCTTGTCTTCTACAATATGAAGATTACTAAACTCAACAGATGGCATTGAAGAACCCATCTGAATGTTATATTGCAATTTATTCCAATCAAATGTCACTTGATTCTGATATATTTTTTTTAAATCAGATAGCCTCATTTTAAAATTTCCTAAACTGATATTTTTTATATACATATGAGTTCCAGGAGGATGAATGCCAATGTCATAAAAGTTAAATGTAGGATAAAGCTCAAAAGCCCCATCCGATCGTTTTTTAAAATTCAAAACAAAGTTGGATGATTTACCCTGTAGCTTGGAATCACCACTATTCAATATAAAATTCTCAGTTTTCAATGAAATTTTTGAATCACCCATTTTTTGGTAGTGATTAGTATTAAGAATAAAACTGAGCCGTGTGTTTTTACCAGTGAAAGCTACTCCATTTTTCCCAAACTCTGAGTTAAGTTTAAAAAAAGGAACTTTCACAACAAAAGAATCTGTGATAAATATACCTTCAATTTGGCCGTTGGATAAAAGTTTAATTTCATAACGCAAATGAGAACTGATCGGGGATAAATTGAGGTTTCCTTCTACAACATTGCCCCATGCCACATGATCTAGATCAAATGAAGGAATATTATTAATGTTAAGCGTAATAATTTTATTAGAAAAACCGAGTTTTTCTGCCTGGATTTTAAGCTCGACCTTTGAGTTCAGATAACCCACTTTATATTGAATAATTTTAACTGTTAGAAAAGCTTCGATCTTAGGATTACTTTGAATAACCTTAGATAAATGACTTTTGACAATCACTCCGCAAATATAAGGACTTGCTAACAGTAGTGATGCTACAATTCCTAAACTACAACCTAAATATATTTTCTTACCCATTATACCAACCCTATGCTTTCTTATATTTTTTATCTATCGACTATGATTTTTTATTTTATTAACTCATTCCAATCCGTATTTAACTTACACAATGATTGTATAAATATCGTATCCATATCTTTGCTTTATTAACAGCGCCCACATCCATATTTTGTGGTTCTTCGTTTATATATACAACTAATTCACGCAGATCACGAATCTCCTCTTTTTGTAGATGGCCATCTGATTTTAAAACTTGATTAAAAATATATGTATTTTGAAAATCGCAATTTGCAAAACCCAAACCTATCGTCATTAATGTTCCCAATGCAACCACAGTAATAAAAGGTTTCTTTATTTTAGTTAACATTTATTTTTATCCAGATATATTTTGATAGTAATCTTTAATAATTTTTCTAATTTCATCTATTGATGGCTCACTAATTCCTGTTTTATTTAATACAGCCACGCTTGCGCTAATAAACTTAAGAGCATCAGCTAAGCTAGCTTCCACACAATCTATCTGTGCTTGGTTAGGCATTTTCAATCCTGCTTTTTCCAATGCGTGAATGGATAAAGAGTTCAGACACTGATTAATTTTTTTCACAATAGCTCTTACTCTGTTTTGGCTCCATAACCATCTTCAACTACCCGGGTTGCTTTCTATAAGGGTTCAGTGTGCTATGCTTCCACTTTGTTCTAAAAAATGAGCTACAATTAAAGAACAGAAAGTGATAACTGTCAATAAAATTTATCACTTTGGTAAATTTATTCTTTTTATACTATAAATCAGGCATTTATATGGACTCAAAATTACTCGAATTTTCACAACTTACTGATAATCACTCACCCGATGCTCGGGCCAAACGATTGAGGCTTCTTCGACAAAAGACGGGACTAAACCGAAACGATTTCGCAGAAAGGCATAATTTAAACTTAAGTACACTGCGATCATGGGAGGATGGCCGTAAAACAGGTCTCTCAGAAAAAGGTGCAAGAAGCCTAGTAAAAGCCTTTATAAAAGAAGGAATCCTTTGTAGTACGGGGTGGTTACTTTACGGTAAAGGAGAAAAACCAAAAATTTTAACCTCGGAATGCCATCAAAATCCTGAATTGTATGCGAATAAAGAACAGCCAGAAATCCCAGATGAAATTCGATTTTTTTTGGAGAAAAATCCAAACGGCGTATATTTTGAAATGGAAAATGATGGTATGGAACCCCTCTATTCCAAAGGAGATTTTGTCGCGGGTATTCAACATTTTGATGATATTTCAAATTTAATTGGTGAATATTGCATCGTTGAAACTCAGGAGGGTATGAGATACGCACGGCTTTTGCAAGCGGGAACTAAAGACTTTACATACAATTTATATTGTATTAATCCTCGGTCTACGGTAACTGACCCGGTTATTTATAACATAAAAGTGATTAGTGTAGCTCCTATCGTTCTAATCCGAAAACTAGATATAAAAAATAAATCTGTTATTCAAAGTTAAATTTTAAATCAACAGTTTTAAAATTTTTATTCAGAGAGGAGAAAATCTCCTCTCAAATAACCTCTGATTTTTCTCAAATCTTTAAGAAGGAGGCCAAACATTCATTAAATAATCATTGTAAGAAAGTATCTTTTCTGTTTGAAGCCCTAATAAATTATCTGTCACTAAAGAATAATAATAATTTTTTTGACCCTCTATTTTTTGAGCGGGATGCAGATATGCTTCCCAAGTATTACCAGAGGCACTCATAAATTCTGAATTACTAATGAAATAGGGAATTTTTTTCCCTTCTACTAGTAACTTAAGAATATGAGGAGATGCTTTTTGGTCTTTTGCTACCTCTTTAAACTCATTTAATTCTTGTTCATCGCAAATCACAAAAAAATGAGGTTTTCCCTTATAGTTTATTAATAAATAATTTCCCTTAGCATCAATCATATAGTATTCAACAATATTATATGTATTACAAATCTCGTTAAATACCTCTCTTACAATTGGATCACGCAAATGAAAACTAGCATTTTGTGAAAGAACTTCGTATATAGTCTTTGATTTCTCAAGAAAATAAGACTTTTGAAGCTCCTCAATGAGATTATTTATAATTCTTTTATATTTGGGCATAGATTTTGAAATAAATTTATTTAAGGCCCCATTATTAAAAAGATTTACGACGATCTGCGCCACAGCCTCACTAGTCAACATGATTTTTTTAATCGACTTCTCTTGCAAACGTTCACAAAATACATCGCCTTTTATTCCAGGCATCTCGTAGTCAACTACAAGAGCAGTTGTTTCCATAAAACGTTTTGGATTGTAGACTTTTTTATATAAATTAGAAAAATCTATTTTCATCTGATGTTCCGTTGCTTTTAAACCATACTCCTGGGCTTCAAAATTCTCAGAAAAAGCTTTTTCGAATTCATCACCGGAATAACTTCTTTCTATAAAATCCAACGCTTTATTAGGTTCACTAAAAGCAACGTAAGAAAGCCGTTCATTCAAAGAAAATGTTAAGTCTGCCAAAAACGATTCATTGTCGTCTAATACCACCACTGAAGTAGGATGATACAAGCTAGCCGGAATAAATGTTGCTAAGTTTTTTTTAACTGGACGACATGATCGTGGACGTGATCTTTTTAATAAAGATTGATTATCCATTAATACCCTATTTCCCTCATTAGACATAACCCTTACCTCTTTACAATTTTTTATTTTACTATTTTAAATTTGCTCAGACTTAATCTCTCTTAACTGGATAATCCTTCATCCAGTTAGACTCCTTAAGAAATGCCATTCCTTAGGCTCTTATATTTCCTTATCTTCCTTGTTTGTCTAAGCCTGATCATCCTTACCTGGTTTACATTTTACCAATACTGGAAGAATTTTAAGCAGTATATATGCCCGACCTTTTGTAGGAAAATGCTTACAAACATAAAAAATTTAGTATAAGTTATTGTTTTATTGACTAAAATAAAAAAATTATAAGCATTATTAAATATGCATTTTGAATCAACAAGGAAGAGTTTAAGAGTATTTATGTTTTAAGTTTTGGAAAAGTAAAAATAAATTCAATAAAGTCCTCAACAAAAAACTTTGAAAAAATTCCTATAAAAAACAAACAATAGTCATGGTAAAAGCTATGGCGAGGTTAAAATTTTGGGCATTTTATTAACAGTCCTCAATAATACAGACTGGCCTCTTGAGATCGAGGCCGACTCTTAAGGAGACCATCTAAATGATACTAATTATGTCACTTTTAGCGCGGAACTGGGATACTAGAATGACTATTATCAGATATCAATTGATAGTTCTCTGCCACATTAATTCTGTGGCTTCTCAAACACTCGACCATGTTGTTACATAAATTTTCAAATTCCGATATTTGATTCTTATGCCAAGACGATGAATCAATTGAGTCATTCTCACGATATTTATCAATAGGGGTAACACCCATATTATTGAAGAAATTACTAATAGATCCGCAGCCTTTGACCATAATTCTTATGCCATTGTAAGCACCAAATCCTTGCTGAGCAACATAAGTTTGTTGTATTTCAGAACTCCATCCCCATACTTCATTCATATTAATATTTGTGCGTCTTCCAAAAGCATCTAGATTATATAACCAGGGAGCATCTCCAGATCGAAAATGGTTATACCACTGCTTATAATTATTTATTTTCTCCCTCATAGGTAACAATATCCCATGTCTATTCTGAACATCAGCAGCAATCGTGGCCCAATCTCGCTCTGTATAAGGCACACATGATTGTAAGTAATCAACAACGTTCTGCGATAGCCCCCAAATTGCTGCAGCAAGAGGTTGTTGACCATCTTTATCCGGAACTGCAGGATCTGCACCGTGTTTACTTATTAATTCTTTAACAAGCTCAAGATCGGCATTGAAACAAGCTTCTGTCAATCTATCCTGTACATACATTTGTGCTGCAGGTAGCCCATTTTTTGATTTCAAACTTGTTTCCCTTTGACTTGCATTAAATATTCCGTACATCTGTTTTCCTTTATAGAGTTATTTTGAATCTGTTTAATTAAAATAAGCAGGTATTTTTCTGTAGTAAGTTTTTTTATTTATTCAAAAATAGATCTGATTCACTTAATGTCGAACAACCCTTTTGGTAAAGAAAATTCAATTTCTTATTCATAAAACATATTTCTGGAAGTTGATAACGAGTACAATCCATTTTTCTCAGTAACAACAAGCTGAATTTCGTGCTTATATTAAATCGACTATTGTAACTAAATACTAAATTATCGCACTTATATAAAAACTCCATCGTTATACGATAATGAAGTTTAGTTATAATAAAATTGTAAGACGCACCCATCTAAAACGCAAAATGAACACAGCATTAGTCTGCTGTTATATCGATTTTTTGCGTAAATTCATGAAATAAAGATTAAGACAATGAGAAATCTATCAATACATTCCAGCCATACTACAACTAAGATTACTGTAGATTAAAAATACAGCTTCTAAACACGATTCAATATCGTAATAAAATCTTTATAAACTTTAGTAATAATCTAAATTTGATTAGCATTTAGCAGAGGATATTATTTTTTAAGCTTTGGAAAAGTAAAAATGAACTCGATGAAGTCGCCCTCTTTCGAATTGCAAGTAACATCACCACCAAATAACTGCATCGTTTGTTTTATTGAAGCAAGACCTAGTCCTGTCCCTTCTTGCTTGTAGGTTTTATATCCTGAAAAAAATTGTTTTATAATTTCAGGTGACGCACCACCCGCCGTATCTTTAAAACAAACAACATTCGCCTCTTCATCACTTTCTGTCGTAATGTAAATTTTGCCTTTTTTATTATTTTTTATCTGGTATAAAGAGTTTTTAATTAAGTTGTAAAAAGCATAAATTAATAAAATATCATTACCTAAAAAAGTAAAATCCTTCTCTAGTTTATAATCTATTAACGATTGCTGCTGCTCGTCTTGATACGGATAATTTTTTAAAGCTCTATTAATAACACCATCAATCCAGCAAATTTCCAAATCATCATGACTTATTTCGCCTGTAACTACCTTGCTTAACATTGTTAAAGTCGAACTGATAAATTGATTTAATTTATTTATTTCATTTGTTACAGCTTCAGGTATTCCTTGTAAATAATCATATTCCCTCGAACTTATAACCTCAATGTCCAAACCACTTTCTTCCGCTTTTTTATATCCTTCTAAAACGATTGGTATTAAATCTTCTATATTTTCACTTTTACGTAACAAAATATTTAAAGGTGTACGGATATCATGTGCTATTCTTCCTGCCACGACCGTTACCGCTAATCGTAGATTTTCTTCTAATTGCGCTTTTGATTTGGCTTCTGCTGCTTCTAATAAAGCTTTTTTCTCGCGTTCCTCAGCTTTCTTACGATCTGTTATATCAACTGAAATACCAATAACTCCAATTACATTCTTATTTTCATCAAAGAGGGGGACTCTATTCGATAAATAGTAACGCGGATTTCCCTGTGCGTCGTAAACTGGGGGTTCCTCTACATTAAATTTAGGTTTACCTGTAGCCATAACTTCCATATCATCACGTTTAAAAGAAAGAGCCTGACCTTCTGTCCAGTTCGCTAATCTACCCATCTCTTCGTAGGTAATCCCCACAAAATCCTCAAGCTTTGATAATCCAATAATATCTAATGTATTACGATTACATCCCATTGTGATACAGTCACGGTTTAGCCAATACACATTATTTGGCATAGCATCAATAAGCATTTGATAATATTCTCTAATTCCAGAGGGATCATTAGGGTTTTCAGGCTTAGTTGTATGAAGAGTCGCTATTTTTTTACGCATTTCCCCTCTCTTTTAAAAACCAACCTTATTATGTATTATACTGCATCAATTTAAGTCTTAATTGCACAAAATTTTATTTTTCATATACCTTATGGATACTGGGTGCTCTATGTCCAAAGTTTTCACACATATAAGGGATGAGGAATTATTTACAGCCTTAAAATGGGCGGAAGAAGAAGGATGGAATCCTGGAAGATATGATCTTAAAGCATATTATGCATTAGATAATAGCGGGTTTTTAATGTTAACCTTAGATGACATGCCAATAGGAGTAATTTTAGCCCTTCAATACTCCACCAATTTTGCTTTTCTCGGTATTTTGATTGTTAAACCTGAATATCGAAGTTTAGGGTATGGTGCAAAGTTATGGTGTGAAGCACTTAAAAAACTTAAAAATTGTCCCTCAATTGGTTTATATGCCGTACCACAGCAAGTTGGGAGATATGAATCAGACGGCTTTATCATTCAGCATAAGAACGATCGTTTTGAATTTATAAAAAAAGAACAAGCCCATGTTGCTTCGCACGGACCCACTACTATCAAATCCATTAATTTCGACAAACTGAATTCGTGCGATATGGACTATTGGGGTTTTCCCCGCGGAAAATTTTATGAAGAACTATTACGTTACAACGACGTTCATGCATATGCAATTTACGACGAAAACGAAAAAAAATTATATGGTTATGGCCTCATACGACCCTGCCTGGATGGGTATCGGATAGGTCCTCTGTATTGTGAAGATTTTCAAAGCGCGATAACGTTGACCCAAGTACTTCTCTCTAAAGTTCCAAATGGTTCTAAAATATTTTTTGATGTGCCTCACATAAATAAATATGCTGCAATGTTTGCAGAGTTTTTTCACTGTAAAAGAGTGCCAAAGAAAGACACCTATACCATGTTCAAAGGAATCATTTACAATAATAATGCTGAAAAATGTTACGGAATAGCTTCACTTGAAATTGGTTAACCATGAAAAAATTAACACCCACCCTTACAGGAAATGTTTATAATTATGATAAAAATTTATCTATTATAGATTATATTCAACTTCAAGCAGAGAAATATTCCTCACATTCCGCACTTATAGATCATAATAATTCTCTTACATATAAACAAATATTTGAAAAAGCAAGTGCGGTTAAAATACAACTAGAAAATAGAGGGTTAAAAAAAGGAGATAAGATTGCCATCTTAGTTGAGCCAAGCAACGAATTAATAATTTTAATTATTGCTACATTGATGCTCGGAGCAACATACATATTAGTAGATACAGAATTTCCCAAAAAAAGAATCGAATATATTCTTCAAGATAGTAAACCAAAACTATTAATTCAAAAATCATCTAAGCATTTTAACGCAACTATTGCAATTATATCTCTAAAAGAAATAAATTTTGATGAAAAATGTAAAATTAAAAAAACTGGTGTAAAAGGTAATGAAGCTGCATATATTATATATACATCAGGAAGCACTGGTGAGCCAAAGGGCATAATAATTCCACACAAAGCAGTAAATAATCACATGTTGTGGATGATTAGCCAATTTAAATTAACACAACAAGACAGATTTTTATTAAAAACAGGGGTTGCTTTTGATGCTTCTGTTTGGGAAATATTTTTACCTCTTTACTTAGGCGCCACTTTAATTATTGCAAAAGCAGGAACACATTCGGATCCTTTAAAGATATTAAAATATATTGATACATACCAAGTATCTGTTCTACAGGTGGTTCCATTAATATTTTACAGAATTTTAAAATCAGAAATAAAAATAAATTCATCTTTACGATATATTTTTGTAGGCGGAGAAAGTCTACCAACAAAAACTAAAGAATTATTCTTTTCCAAAAATTATGAAATTAAATTAATTAACCTGTATGGTCCTGCCGAATCAACAATAGACACTACATTCTGTGAAGTAAAAAATAATAAAAAACATATCACACATAACTATATTGGAAAGCCTATTTATAATACCAATTTATATATTTTTAATGAGAAAGGACAGACTTGCGATTACAATGAAGTTGGAGAATTATATATTGAAGGTGATGGCGTTGGATTAGGATACGTGAATAAAAAAGTACTTACAAAAAAATATTTTTTTATTACTCAACACAAAAAGTCCACTTTTTATAGAACTGGAGATCTGGTCAAGCTCAATAAAAATAACATTTTAGAATATGTAGGAAGAATTGATAACCAAATAAAATTGAATGGGGTGCGAATTGAAATAGAAGAAATAAAAAAAGAAATTAACTCTTTAGAAGAAGTGTATGAATGTGTTATAGAAAAAGAATATGATGAATCAAATCATCTCAGTATTCTTTCTTGCTATTTGTTACCAACCGACTCAGCACTTGACATCGATAAAATAAAACTCAAATTGAGAAAGAGACTACCAAAATTTATGATTCCCTCTAATTATTATTTAGTGTCAAAGGAATATGTCTCTCATAATGGAAAAATTGATATCGATAAATATAAAAGATCGAATACTAAAAAAATAGTAAAAATAAACAAAAGTGAATCGACAACAAAGAAATTAATAAAAATATGCTCCTCAATTCTCAACAAAGATTTTAATGATCAAAACGTCAGCTTTTATGACCTTGGTGGTAATTCAATTACTACATATATTTTATCAAATGAAATAAAAAGAACTTTTAGCATAAGCATAGATCCAACCAAAATAATTTCTTGTAGAACCATTAATGCGTTAGTACAATATATTGATAAAAAAAATAATTTTTCTTCTTCTGAAATTAGCAATACGATCATTAAGCTAAATTCAAATAGTGAAGAGGCTTTATTTTTAATACATCCTATAGGTGGAACAATTTTTTGGTATTTGCACCTATCTAAATTATTAGACAAAAAAATTCAAATATATGCTATCCAAGATCCTGGAATTTTGACAAGCAAAACGCTGTTCACAAGTATTGAGGCTATGGCAGATTGTTATACTAATTATATTTTATCAATTAAACCTAACGGACCCTTTTTATTAGGGGGTGCCTCTTTCGGCGCCACTGTCGCCATAGAAATTGCAAAAAATTTAAAAAAACTAGGACATTCTATCCAGTCTGTAATGATTTTTGACGGTTGGGCTCAATATCCTGAGAAATTGTGTGATCTAAATTATTTCAAAAAATCTATGGAGAGACAACAAGCCGATTGGGTCGGTGAATTTAGGCAAAATTTAAAAATTATTGAAAATTTTTCTACTCTATTCGAAATTCAGATGCATCGGTTAGATATTTTATTTAAATATAAAATGCAGTCCTTCAATTTTCGAATAGATATATTTAAAGCGCATGAAATTATGCCAGTTTTTAAAATAATTGATGATCCATATAACTATTGGGATAAATTTTCCGTTAATTACCATCTTCATCTGGTCCCTGGAAACCACGAAACTATGTTCTTTATTCCCCACATAAAAACATTATCCGAAAAAATAATACAAGTATATAAAAAAATTAATCAAAAACAAATACAAAACGATGGCGAGGCTAAGAACATTGATTTCTTCGAAGGAAAGCTCAATAAAAACTAAACGTAAGATTTAATTCTTCGAGATATTCACCGATCGCATTAAAATAAGCATTATACGCAACGAAAAAGCCCTTGGATAAAATAAATATAATCTTAATTTCATCTTTAATACACTAAATCTTCCACCGGATATATTCAAAGGACGTAGAAATATCGAAATTAAAGTTCGAGGTTTTTCCACCCGCCAAAATATTAAGAGCAGAAAAACCAGATTTAAGTTAGAGGCTAACAGTGATATTTTTGATGAAATCGAATAATAAACATGGATTGCCTACAATCTATTTAGATTGGATTGATTTATTTATATTAAAATAATGCGCTTATGCAAATTACGGTTGCAGGTGAAATAATTGATACCAACTAACCAGCATGGATTAGAAGTAATCAGTATCAATGGTTTTCACGGCAATATAAAATGCACTAAAATACCTTAAATAAAATTATCATCGATTCTTTCGCATTTGCCGTACAACTAGAAATATCACATAAGCATTAGAGATGAGTTAGAAAAAAAAGCAATGAAATTCTACCCAATCCTCTGAAAAAAATCACAGCAATAATCATTAATCGAGAGCGTTACGCAATTAGCAAAGTATATATTTTTGAAATTCAATTTAATTGGAAGTTAAACGGTGAAAGTAGGCTGCAATATTGAAAGATCTTTAAGATTTTAAAACGAACCTTGATGTAATTTGATAATGACATATTTATACAAAAAAAATTTATACATTTCGAGCTGTTCCTCTTTTGTTTGTCTTCGCAAAATAAAATCTATCTTTTCTATATCCATTTCTAATTTTTCCAAAAGTAGGGAATGCTCGTCCACAGTAAAGTTTTCTAATAACTCTTTTAACTCCTCATTGGTAATCATAATTTCGTACAATTCAGTTCTACGCATGAAACGCCTCGATGCTCATATTTATTGTATGGCAATATAATACTTCAGAAAGACAAATTTGCAACGCAGAACTATATCTTGACCTTGCACTGTTCACCTCGACGGTGATACAGGGTGGCTAAACTCTGTTCGCTACCGTTATCAAGTTTAGATTTATTTTTCTGTCAATGCATTGGTCTTTTAGCTTGAGGGAGTTTATTCTTTACCAAAAAACACCAATCATGAAATAGGGACATAGAATTTAATTCTTTGCATAAGCTGGAAATCTAAAAATATAACCTGATGCTATTATAATTTTTCACAATTATATATCATATCAGTAACAATTTATCTATTTTTTAAGCATTCCTTAAATTTTGGGGGTTATACTGTGTATAGAAACCAAATTAATTTTTATTTAAGGTCTTATATGACCCTAGGGTACGAAACGTGCGACCAGCCGCCACTTTAGTTATGCATAACTAATCAAACCCATTCAGACCATCTTATCAATCTTTGTGTAATCCACCCTAAATGCGACAAGAGTTAGAATAACTTACGTCGTAATAGGGTAGCATTAATGATCAAAAAATTCCAGATTGTGGGTCTTGTTTAAGCGTCTCAGCCACAAGTATTGCTAATCCGTCTACGGATTTTCTCATATCAACAGATTCGAGTGCCAAATAAATTTTGGCTCCTTCTGCAGGAGAAATCATGGTTGCTCTCGCAATATATTTAAAATTAAAGTGAGAATCGCTTTGCATGGCGGAATGTGTAATTTAATTTGTCCTGGCAACTCAATTAAAACTTCGGAGCTTATTTCCGAAGATAATACTGGCGAGGTTAATTTGACAGCCGCAAACTCAACAGGTTTTTTGTAAATTCGTTTCTTTAAAATTTTGGATCGTTGATAGGTAAAATGCGTATGATTAATTTCTTTTTGCTTGCAAAAATTTATCTGTGACAATCCACTAGTTTCCCACTCCTCATTCAATTGGATCCAGTCGTGACTTGTATTTATTGTGTCAGACATTTTGTTTTTCCTGCTTTGTTTAGGCAGGATAATTATCTCTGAATTCTGAAGCAGATTTTAGGCGGGTTTTATTGACTTTCAATTACCCATAATTTTTAATTATTTGCCCCATTTTGGTATATTTTAATTCCTTTTATTATAATTTTAAGGATTTAAAGATGACAAATTGGTTGGATAAGGAGTTATTAAATTGCAATTTTAAAGATGAGCGTTTAAAAAAACGATTTTTATCGATAATAAGCTCATTGCATGCTAATTATGGGAAAACCATCCCACAGATATTTCAAGACTGGAGTACTACTAAAAGTATGTATCGTTTTTTATCGAATGAACGGGTTGATGAACATGAAATATTAAGTAGCCATTTTGAAAAAACTCAGGAAAGAATTACAAATACCGTACATGATACGACAGAATTTAGCTACAAAAGGAAACATCCTGAATTAATAGGATATACGAGGAAAAGCCCTTATTTAAATAAATCGAGAAAAGACATCCCCCAAGAATACAAAGTATGTGGCGTTTTAATGCATGCCAGTTTAGCAGTGACTTCGGAAGGATTACCATTGGGTTTAACCTCTACACGATTTTGGAGCCGAAAAGTATTCAAAGGAACCGAACAGCTTAAACGTCACATTAATCCCACTCGAATACCCATTGAAGAAAAAGAGAGTATCCGATGGCTAAATAACTTAGAATTTACCATGAATTCAACTTCAGAAAATTCCTCAAAAATAATTCATATTGGTGTCGTGAAAACGATATTTATGAATTTTTTTCCAGTTGCAATGCTTTTAATTCCTATTTTCTAATTCGTGCTTGTGTTAATAGGTTGGCAAATGAAACGACCATCGCTGAAGAATTGGGTACTAAGATATCAGGATTTAAACATGCAATAAAATTTTTTACTGAAAATGGAGAGGAAGTATCAACTGATATATTAATTAAAATAAAAAAATTAGTTTTGCATCCTCCTATTGGGAAAGAAAAATATCAAGAAGATATGGAGGTTACCGTGGTATCTGCAATAGAAATTGGAAATCCCATTGGGAGAAAGCAATTATGGTGGACATTAATCACAAACCTGCCAATCAGCAACAAAAATGAAGCCATTCAAGCGATAGAATGGTATAAACAAAGATGGCGCATTGAAGAGTATTTCAAAATATTAAAATCTGGTTTAAAAACAGAAGACTCAAAACTTCGAACGGTAGACAGATTAAGTCGTTTGATTGCAATAAGCTGCTTATTAGCATGGAGAATACAATGGATCACTTTATTAAATCGACAAAATGCCGAACTCGATCTTAGAGTTGCTTTTAACAAAACAGAAATCCATATTCTCAAATTATATTTTAGAAAAGAAACACCGCAGAAAATAAGCGACTATATTATTTTGCTAGCACGATTAGGAGGTTATCTTAACAGAAAAAATGATCCACCTCCCGGATATCGAACCATATGGAGAGGTTTTAATAAATTATTTGAGCTATGCGAAGGGTTAAAATTAGCAAAAAATGTGGGTAATTGAAAGGATAGTTGAGCGCTTACTTCTAAAGAAAATAATTTGAGTCTCATTTAAGCTAATTTGGTTAATTAAGAGGTTCTTACATTAATTTGCAAGAGATTTTAGGTTCATTTTCATTTTTGCTTGCTTTTACCAGATTCTTTATAGAGTTGAGATGTGGTCTAAAAATTCGGTACACTCCATTATCATTTTTTAATTTTGTATTCCACTGAAATTTTTTTTCAAAAAATGATGTATATATATTATTATACACTAACAAATGCATGTTTGTAATGGATTTTTGGGATCGTTTTATATTCTGTAAAGCAAAAGTTAGAATCTTATCTAAAACAGTAAAAGGAATTTTATTAAAAAAATTGTTTTTTTGTGTTGCAGCTTGACATATTAAAATAGCCTGCACCACAGCTTTATCTTCAAAAACATTATCCGTTTTATTTTCATTCATACACATTGTTTTATAAATTAGGTTTCGGCTTTCTGCATTCATTGGATTTTTATACATTTTGATTTTAACAAGACTATAGCTTGTACTTAGTTCGTAGGCACCCATATTACCTATATTGCTATTTTCCGCTTCCAGATAAGTAAGATTGCACATATTTGCTACATAGATCATCCCTTCATCACCCAGAGGAACATAAGAGACTACTAATTTGCTTATATATGGCAATTGAGAAATTATTTTTGCACTTTGCGCAGTTAAGGCAATATTGCCTCCCACATTTAAATTAATCAACCTAGATAAAGGTGATAAATAAAATATTGCTTGATCTGTAAGATTACATTTTTTAAGCGAGAGAACTTGTAATTGTGATAAAGCAGCTATGTATCTTATACCCTCTACATCGATATTATTTCCATTTAAAATAAGTTGAGTCAAATGAGCCATATTAATCATATATAGTAATGCTTGTGGACTAAAATGATTTGAAGCTATATTTAAGACCTCTAGAGTGGTCATTTGTAAAATGGCTGTTATACCACGATCAGTTATTTGATTTTTTTGAATTGATAATTCATTTAATTTCATATTTGCAATTATTTCGGCCCCTTCATCGCCCAATCGATTTTTTCCAATATAAAGCTGAGAAAAATTTAAATGTATAATTTTTTTTAAACCTTGGGGACCAATTTTATTATTGTCTAACTTTATTGTTTTAAATCTTTCCATCAATTTGCAAAGGCTAGTCATTTCAAAGTCAAGGACCGCGCTGGATTGAAGACAAAAATCTCCTCTATTCCCTGTATACCGCAAATTTTCCATCTCCAACCCTCTATATGTGGCGCGGAGTATAGTGGCAAAAACCTCATCGATATTAATATTATACTTAGCAGAGCTTTCAAAAAATGGGATACCTAAGTTGTCGGCCAGTTTTTGTGCGTCATGAACGTCAACAGCCTTATTTTTATGTTCATCACATTTTAGACCTACTAAGAAAACCTTAGCATTTGGATACTTTTCTTTAATTTTGCAATACCAGTGACTCTTAATCTGATTAAAACTAATAAGGTTAGTAATGTCGTAGCATAAGATTATATTGTCAAAATACTTTATTACAGAGTTAACTTTTGGTTTAGTTTGCGGATCTTCTTCTAAAACTTTTACATCAGAGATATTTTGTATACATAATCGTACTTCCTGGGGGTATTCCTTTGGTGCATATTCTCTCTCTTTCGTCACGTAAACATGCAAGGGCTTAATGTCTTTCATGATTGTTGGGGAGACATTCTGGGTATAAGTATCTTTTATAAAACGAGAAATAAACTGAGTTTTTCCAACAGAAACATTCCCCATAACACTTATAAAAATTTCGTGAGAATATGAGTCTAGTCTGAAATTAGGTTTCTCACTCTTTTTGAATGAACTAAATATAGGTTGATGGACAACTTTGAGATTACCGTAATTACGGGGCAAATGTTCGTAACCGAGGTTGTGAGCATTATCGAAGTCTACTTTTCCTTCAATATACTCACTTAATGCATACCTTAATTGACCTCGTCTACAATAAGCTATTGCAAACGTCGGATTTGACTCAATTGCTATAGTATAATCCGCTATTGCCCCACTAGCATCGCCTAATTTAGCTCTTGAGTCACCTCGACTAATATAAGTCCATTTATGATTGGGATTAAGCTCAATAGCTTTAGTGAAATACGCAATTGCTTCATCATAATTACCTGAAAGATATTTATTACTACCATAGTTAAAATACATTTCTGCATCATTTTTTAAAGTATCATTCGAATCGCGCATTTTAAATATCTCCTCAACCCACTCTGATTCTATTTTAAAATTATAGTAGGGGTTCGTAACTTTTATAAGTAGTCTAGTCTCTACATTGTTTTTCTTTAGTGACTTTTACTAATAAAATGTCATGATTATATCTGTTTAATATAAGGTGTTAAACACTTAAAATTGCTCTGAATGGTGTTCTCATAATAAAAATTGAAGAGTCGATGATTAATATCCCAAGCAGGATGGTAGTTTTCAATGAGTTTAACTGATTGCAAATGTATCAGTATGTTGAAAATTACTCGACTTTAATTTTAAAACTAAGAATTAATAAATTTTACAGAATATAGTTTGTTACATACCTTAAATTTAAAAATTGGTTACCGATCTCTGTACTTTAGTTATTTTAAATCAACTTAATATTATATTAAGTAATTTAATTTTTATTTTTCAGAAATTTTAAGCTAATATGAACCAAAAAGCTAGCTTTCGGACGGCAATAACACACATGTGATGAAATATAGTTTAAGCTTGATTAACTATCTTAATTATAAATATTAATTTTAATTTATCTTTGTGTAATATATATTATTTGATAAATTGAAATAAATTATTACCATGTGTCCAAGTTAAATATTTTTTCTTAGTTAAATGGATATTATTTTGGTTGTAAATAGGTAAAAAATATAAATACGTCTCTAAATAAAAATGTTCCCAATTAAAAACTGTGATAAGTTGTGTTCTATAAATTTTTAATATTAATTATCATAAATTACTTAAAATAGAATTTAAATTTTTAATTCCCATCATTGTAATTTTGAATTTTTTACTTCAAAAGGAGAGGCCCTATGTTTACTAACAGCGGTAATTTAATTACTATGCAGATCCAGAAAATAGAACAAGAAATTCAAACGATATTATCCAATGCTGATGCACTAAATCAAACAACAATTAGATTAGCTGAAAAAAGATATTTATATGAATTCCAAGAAAAAACGCTTCAACTTCAGTTACAAGTACTAACAAATACTCTAACACAGGAACAATATTTACAAGCACTTGAGCGAGAGCGCATCAATATTCTGCATGATTATGGAGTGGCATTATCAGGAGCGCAGTTTCAGGAGGGAAGTCAGGTGAGTGAATTGCCTGTTGGAAAACTACAAGAAATGTTACAAGCTTTTCGCCAACAAATTGATGACTTAAACATGCAATTGAGCCAATTTCAAAATGATTCGGCAGATATGTCGCGATTACAAAGTAGAGTAAATGACACAGAACAGACTTATCAAGAGCTGGATTCTTTTAAAATAAATGATTTTTCACATTTTACGATGGATACGCAAGATTTATATAATGATAATTTGCAAACCTTAGGACAAGTATTAGCTCGTTTGAAAAAAGAGGTCCTTGCAATAAAAGAACATCCTCAATTTTTAACGTCACTAGCGAAATTGACTCAAACTTTTCATCTCATAAGACAACAATCGCGCGAAGTGAGCTTAGAAATGGCCAGGCGTGATTATTTTTGTGTTGAACTCGATCGTAATATGAGTCTATTGTCAATCGCTTGCTATTATGGAGATTTAGAGGGGGCGCGTTACATGTTGGAACTTTCTCCTTTGAGCATGGACAAGAAAGATAGCACTGGTTTGACTCCACTTCACTGGGCTGCTAAAGGCGGGCAAGATCTTATTGTTAGAACTCTTCTTATTCAAGGTACAAATCCTAGTGCACCAGGAGAATATCAACGTACTCCTTTACACTATGCCGTTTATAATGGCGACAGTAGTAATTATGTGATGTCTGCTCATTATTTATTGCAGGCAGGTGCTGATATTAATGCAGAGGAAATAGATGGCAATGTCAGAAAGTCACCTCTGCATGTTGCCATTATCAGAGGACACGTTAATATTGTTAAATTTTTAGTAATGAACCCTACTCTGAAATTCTTTAAGCCCGCGCAGTTTGCTGATGGCAAACAAATACAGCCATTAGCTTTGGCTATAGAACAAGGTATTTCTGATGTAATTCAGTCTCTTCTTAAATTTGAATTCGGAAATAAATTAAATAAGCATCTTGCTATAGAGAATGCATTAACTTATCAGTGGCAGTTGCTAATTCCTCAGCTATCACAATATATTGCACACAAAAAAGTTAATATCAGTCATTTGAGAAACGGTTTATCAAATTTAAAAATATTATGTGAATCTTTTTCCTGCTTGGAGCCTCCTATAAAAGCCGCTTTTGAGCAGTTTTATGCACTTCTTCTGGATTTGCTTAAACAAATCAATAACATGTCTGTGGATAATAAACTTAGTGAACACGCAAATATGATAGAATTCATTGTTAAACAATTAAAAATTTGTGCATGTCAATTAAATTATTATCCCCCGCTTGAAGACCTAAATGGTTTAAAAGAATTATTACATAATTACGCTGATGGTGCTTGGCCGAGTCTTCCGCTTCCTCAAGAAAAATTAACCGAATTACAAGGAAGACCCATGAATAAAAAACAACGAGCTCAGTTTGTGGCAAAAGTATTAGTTGAAATTTCGATCGATCAATCAGATGCAGGCATTAAACAACAAATCATGTTGACAATCTATTCTGTTCTAAAACAAAAAATACAGGATCCAGAAAAATTAGAGCGCCTTAAATTACTCAAAGAAGCTTTGAGTCGGCAGGATATGAAATGGCAAAATAGCGTGTTAAAAAATAATTTAAATACACAAACGTCCTATAGTTTTTGGCAGTCTACAGTTCGGTATACTGCAAGTGCTGCATTATTGTTTGAAGAACGATTTAATTGTTCGTTAAATTCGAAACCCACTCAGAACTTGGGTGTATTATTAGGCTCAACATTTAGTACTAATAAAAGAGAACGGCTATACGAACGAGAAAGTTTGATATTAGATGCTGTCTATGGTGGTTTTGTCACTGATAATAAAAATCAGTGTAATGGTTTTGTTATCGCTGTGGCAGATGGGGCAGGAGGACATGAACGAGTTGACGCAACACAATATAATGGAAATACCAATTTATCAATAGAACAAATCCGTCAACGTGTGCATGCAGATAATCAAGATTTTTTGCAAAGAGATCATCAAATTGCAAAGGTGGCGCATTTAGCCACTAAGTATGCTACCTACTTTTTGTCAAGTTACCCTAATGCTGACATATGCCTTCAAAAAGGCAATCAGATGCTGAGCTTACTAAAAGAAATTCTATTTTTTAAAAATAACCAAGAATGTTCTACTTTAGCCTGTGGTCGAGCTTTTGCTTTAGCAAATGGTTTCCGTTTTATTGGATTTAATATTGGGGATAGCACTTTATTAGTGTGGAATAGAAAAACGAAATCCTTAAAAACATTACTACCTGCGCATGTTACGGTAGTACAAGGTTCGCAACGTGCCACAGCACTTTTGCCCCATCAATACAGAGATTTTGAAATTCATACTATAGATCAAGTTCTGGAAAAAGAATGTGTTGTCATCGCAGGAACTGATGGCTTATTAGATGTATTACCTTGTATTAGAACCGAAAAAGAATATCCAAATAAATTACGTTATCTCGAAATTACTGTAGATGAAGCTAAATTGCACCCCATCATGCAAAGTTGTGCTGACGATGTTTCATTAGACGGCCTTCTTGCGCATATTGCTCGATATACTGTGCAACAAGTTGAGTCTCATCGTATACGTTTATTTTCAGAAGGCCAAAGTCGTTTTCAGATCGGTGATGATATTGCACTCTTAGCAATCCAAATGCCTGATGAATCCCCTTCTTGTAATCTTATGTAGTTTAACTAAGAGGTTTTAAAGAAATTTTTCATACATTAAAACACGTGGAATAAATCATTATGAAAAATAAAAAGTTGACTATAAATGAAAATCAATTAAGTAAAATACTATGGTCTAGTTTTGATGGAAATAATTATAGTATAAAAATATTAAAAAATTTACTGAATTCTCTTTATATCAGACAAGATTCAAATCGTGCAGTTTTTCTTTTGATTTTCTGTGATTTAAAAGTTTATTTTAAAAATAATAAGAAATCTGATTTGCCTGGATATTTTTATCATCTGTTAGATATGCTAAAGAATTTAGCAAATGAAGATGAAAAAAATTATTTAAGCGAAAACCAGTTAAATTGTTCGCATGTTTTTGCTTGGAATAAACAGTTAAATGGGTTAGGAAACGAACTTGAGAATTTAAATCGTATAAAAAGTCCAGATATTAGAATAATAAATAGAATATATGAAGTTAAAAAAGATATTCATAATTTGTTAAATAAAATTAAAATATACTTTCAGCCTTTGCTCGATAGCATTTCCACGACCGGCGGGCGCAAAAATAAAGAAGGGCAAGACCAAAGGTTATCCTACCTAAATGCTTGCTTTTTTGAGCGTATAGAAAATATGAGAGAACTATTTAATTTATGTTATGTAATGGTAAAAAACATTGGTATTGAACTGCTGAAAAATACTTTCTATCAACTAAAATTATGTTGGGATAAGCCCCTTACTAAGCTAGTGAAGCTGCGTGAACCCGACATTTTTAATTTTGATAAGTATTTTGATCGAGTTATTACTTCAGATAAAACAGATTTAGTATCTTTGGAGAGTGAGTGGCTATTGGTTAGTACCCGAGAATTATTAATAAATCAAATTAGATCTGCAAAAGATGAGACCAGTTTTGAAGACGTGATCCTACGAGCAGAAAAAATAGTTCATGCGGCCTGTAAGGATATTTCCCACGACACTCTTTACTATTGGATTATAGATTTATATCGTGCAGCAGAGCATGAAATAAATTCGGCACCTTATTTTATGAAATTATGGATACCATTTCTTCGATTTACGGAAAAAAAATTGGATTTTATACCCTGTGATTACGGTTATGAGCATCGTAATTCGTTAGAGGCAGCTCGATATAAATTCAAAAACACACGCGTGCAGGGAAACTGGCAAGAGGCCCAAAATGAGCTTAATAAAGATTTACGCTTATTGCTTGGTAATATAGCAAAACAAATTAAAGAACTATTAGGAGTGCCACCATCACCTTTTTTTTGTTATGCATTAGGTTCTTTAAGTCGCGGTGATGCGTTGACGCATTCAGATTTTGAGGGAATGCTTATTTGGCAGGTTACTTTAACAGATCCTCAACAAAGATTATGGTTTCAAACGTTTACTAACTTATTTGGATTAATGTTAGCAAATATACAGGAGAATAGCCTTAGCTCACCGGAAGCTATTTCCGGTTTTCATGCTGATATTGATGCCACGTTTTGCCGGGGGTTACCTGCTGATGAATATTTTGGATTTCGATACTGTGGTAGTATCGATGAAATTTTAGATAATATACCAAAGGAATGTGATCCGAGGATTTTTGATCCGGGACGGGTTTTTTCTTTGTTGAATGCCATACCATTTTATGAAAGCGAGGGTAATAGTGCTCATGTAAGCTGTGTTAAAAGCTTTGAAAACAAATGCTTTGATTTTTTAAATCAGATAATTCCTGTCAATGGGAAGCAGATACCCCTTCATCAACATTATGCTTTATTACTATTAAATAGAGACTTAAATTTACTTTCTGGAATTCGTTTTGAAAAAAATTGGCCTTTATATACCTCTGCACCTTCTTTTGACCTAAAGATATTAAGTAGCTTTTTTCATTATACATTAGGACGTATTGGGCTTTATTACCGGATCTGTAGTTTAACTGTATCTCCAAAGCTTAATTTCAAATTTTTATTGGATCAATTAGTTACAAAAGGAATTATTTCGTTTAACAGTCAAAAAATAATATTAAATTGTATGGAGTATCTTCTACAGTTACGCCAGACTGCTATGGATTTTTATGGTGGACAAACTAAACCCGAAATAGCTTTTAGGTATGATGCACACAGAAATGACAAAGAATTTCAGTTAAATGATTCACAAACTTTGAAAATAGAATGGATAGAACATTCTGTTATTCGCCCACTTTATGAATTTGCAAAAGTTTTTCGTGAAAAATTACACGTTCCTAGGTCTTTTGATTTAAATGAATGGATTCAATTTGAAGATGCACTTAATATAAATAAAGTTAGTGCTCGATGTTATTCCGATTCTGAAATAGATATTGAAACAAAGCTTATTCAAAAATGTGAAGTTACGAAAAGCGAAAGAAATTGGAGTCTATATCTAAATTTTCAATGCTCCTTAATTTCCTACTTTATTTTCTCTAATGAAAAATTGAAAGCTGTTAAGCGATTACAAAATATTCTGTATGAGGATCCTATTCATATTGAAGAAAAAGTATTATGGGCAATAAAAATAAAAAAGATAGATGAACAAGTTTTTTCTTTAAAGGACCTTGCACTTATAGATGATTATTATAACTTATTCGTTAAAAAAATAAATTCATATGAAACTTATAGTGTATTACGTAAAGAAATACTTCAAGCCTTGCAAGAAAACCGATTGAATGTCGTGGTGCCGCCCAATAAAGGTTGGATGACTCCTTTTGGTTCTGTGTTACCTTTAAGTCTGAGTGAAGCTACAGATAAGCTAAAACAAGCTATTGAAGAGGAGAATCGAGATTCAATTATGGCTCTAATTGGAGTTTTAAATAGTCATAAATGTTTCGAAACAATTCTAGAGGAGTGGCAACGTCCAACAAGTTATCCCCGCAATCCTCCGCTTTTTCTATCTACTGCAATGACGGCAACAGAACGTGAAACAGAAATGATACAAATTTTTAAGCGAATTTTTGCGCCGTCTGATGGTCTTATAGAAATAATTACGACAATAATGGGGCAAATTAGTTCGTACATACAAGGAAAAACTGACGAAGAAAATTTAAATCAGGAAGAAAAAATTGTAAATGAATTTTATAAGCAATTTCATCGCTATCTATTTTGTTTGCGACCCCCATATTATTATGTTATTACCGCATTAGGAAAAAAAGTTACTTGGCGAGAGGCCTTAATTTTAGCTGTATTGGAAAAATTAACTCCTGAACATGCTCTATTTGCTAGATTAAAAGATGTAATACAGCAGCTCAAAAAGTTTGGTCAGCAATTACTTGAATTAGATCAAGGAATCATAGAGATTGGGGTTCGCTATCTTTACAATTATTATTCTGAATTTATACACGTATTATCCAAGCAAAAACCATTTGAGCGGTTAAAACAATTACATCCTTATGTTCAAGTTTACATAGAGGACCAAGGTTATTTTAGTTTGCCGCTAGTTGAGGCTTACCGCTTATTAGGACAAAATCCGAAAGGTGCGGTAATTGATAGAATTCCGGGGGCTAAAAATCGCGTTACCTCTGTATATGGGCTGCATTGGAAAAATGGAGCGGAGTTATATTCTGGAATGGAGGGGCTAGCCTATGAATGGCATAAGCTATTTGCTCCATCCGACTGTGTCTCACTTGCCACACCCACACGCATTGTAACATTTCGTGGATTTTGGGAAGAAACCCCACAAGGACTCTGTAAAATACCTGGTGTGCCTCAACCATCTAATAACGTTACAGTAGTACAAGCAAGTCATAATGTTAAAGGGATTACCTTAGCACAGATGATCTTTCTTACAACAAAATTTAATGAGTGGTACTCCATAGGTGGTCAAGAAATTTTAAAAACTTGGTTGAAGGTTGTTAATGTTCTTTTGGAAAAAAGTGAAAATGATTACGAACTCAAGGATTGGAGTTATCGATATCAACGATGGTTAGCTCATAATGTTACTGAGTCCCTACTAATTTTAAAGCAGTTAGCTAGAATAATAACAACCAATACTTCGATTATTCAGCAAGGTGGGCAGGCTTTATTTGATTTTATCAGCACGCATACTTTTTTATTAATTTCACCCAAATTATCAGCAGAAAATTTTAAAGATATTTTTGAATTTTCTATGGTTTGTTGTATAAGTTTACCTTTATTATTTGGAAATATAGTAGAAAGTGAATTCGATTATATTATAGAAACAGTCCGAGGAAATTTTTTAGGCTCTTGGGATACAAAACAACTTTCCTATTTGGCTTTATCTAACTTTTTAACGCAACCAACAGATGGTAAGGCGAATAATTACCAAGTCAGTATTATTCACGAAAAAAAACAAAAATTAATATTGCGCATTGTAGGAATTGATAATGACGATATTCTGAATGAGGAAGTTGGTATTAATAAAGGAGGGGAGACAGTCTTAAAACATCGATCCATTTTATATTTTTTTAACCCTATAATGGATGCGGTGATAACAGAAGAAATAATAAGTGATTTAAAGAAAAGAATTCGCGATAAAAAGATAATTTTATATATACTCACAGATTGCTTAAGAAGAGAACAAAAATGGCTCCAGGCTCATTATAATGGATTAATTACAATAGGCCAGTATGGTCAAGATACGTTAAAATGGCCAATACAAATGTCCACGGCTCAATGTCTTGGATTGGAGACTCGAATAGTAGCGCTGATGAAAGGTCTCACCCCAGGGCGAACTATCGAACAGATAATGCAAACTTTTAACCCGAAGTTATTTGGACTTTATAGTGAGTGTTTTAATCAAATTTTTAATCGCAATCTGTTAAAATTTCAAGAATTTTTATTTCCCAATAATTCTTTTCCAAAAATCTCTCATCAATTATTCATTAAACCAACTGTCATAGGATTAAGTAGAGAACTAAAGGTGATTATTCAAAATTTATTGGCATTATGGTTACAGGGAAACGACTATACTAACCAACAAATGATAAATGAATGGCTAACCGAAGAACAAGTAATCACGTTAACGGAATACGAAGTAAATTTACAAAGACATATAGATTTATCATCGCAGGATAAATGGATACAAAAGGCTGTTGAATTATTGATGCCAAAGACCTTGGGAAATTTATTATCGGCTAAACATATTAATATAATAGACGAAGATGAAAATTCACTTTTTCACTCTATTTTCAGGAATTATATAAATCAGCCAATTCAAGCATATTTAGTATTAAAACTATTAATCAAAACATTTCAATCTGAAAGCCAAGAAGCTTTTATTTCACTGAATAAAGGAAATAAATTAGGACATACACCGCTATTTATTTTCATTCAGAATATTCAAGGGCAGCCGTTTAATAATTATCATCAATTTTTGATTAAACAAACATTGGACATAGCAATACCTTCTGGCTTTGATATTAATGCTGAAAATTCAAAATTACGTCCACTATTTATTATTCATGTAGAAGCAGGTTTGAACGAATTAGAAAGATTAGGATATTTAAGTTCAGCGCGACGACATTTAATTATACAATTATTTCAATATGGCGCCTTTTATTGTAATTTAACCAGAGAAGAAATGGAAAAAGCATTTCAATTTTTTTACGTACAATGTGCTGCCGATAGAGAATTAAAACGTTTAGCTGATCAGTACGCGTGGCAACGCAATGATTTTGGGTGGTACGTGGCGGAAAAATTAAATTTACAGAGTAGTGGAAATTTCGCTTTGATTTCCTGTAAAACTCAGAAGCGATGTTATTTAACTCAGTTGGCTCAAGATACAATATTAGATAAAAATAACCAAATTAAAGAAATAGCAGGAAAACGAGTTTGTTCGCATGGTGGTTGGTTTTTCAAACAAAATCCTGAATTGCTCATTAACGTTGAAGCCATTCCAGCCTTAATAAAGCTTATTCTCAATTCTTCAGAAAGTATCTCGCTTAGCGAAATTTTTAGGGCAGAAACGTCCATTAAACCATACTTATTACAAGTCAGTGCTGCTGCACCTTCTGTGTATGGTAATAATCTTGAAGATGTTTTATGTGTGCTAGAGAATCCAAACCATCCTGATTATTCACAAGTTCAGGAGTATTGGCGCCGCATGGATGTTATACATACTTGGAAATTAATTTTAATGAGTATGCTTATTCTTTTTGAGGATGCCAATGCCAAAAATTTTATTTTAGTACAAGTGAGTGATTTAAAATCTTTAAACCAAAAAACGCAATTAATTATGATTGATTACCAGAGAGCTTTGTTACCGGCAGTTGTCCAAGAAAGGGAAAAAGAACCGGTAGTGTTATGGGCGAAGTCCGTTCTATTTTGCTTAGATTTATTGTGTGAGCCAATTCCACCTGAAGCGCGAGGAGCTTTTAACAAACCAGTGCTAGCTTGGTATCAAACATTTTCTACCTGGTTAAACGAGCTTGAGCAAATAACCAAAATTTATCAGTCTCAGGATCTAACTAAAAATCTTAATCTAAGCGCCAATGAATTTAGTGACTTATGCGTTACTCCGCTCCAAAGAGGGAGTATGAGTTCATTAATGCATCGAGCCTCACGTATGTATAATGCATTTAAAAGGGATACGGATTTTAAGCTTACAGGTTTAAGTCTTCTCAAAGCGGTGGTGCCAGAAATTGCCTATGAATTTGAGCGACTTCATTCCGATCCCATTTTCCCTACGCCACTGTCTCGACTTAAAATGATATATTGCGGCAATATAACATGTTCAAGTATTCAGACTCATCAGCTTGTTATATTTATGCAGAAACCAATTAAACCGTTTTTTAGTTTTGGATACTATTTTCCAATACCAGAAGCACGTGAAGAATTAGAGCAAGCAAGACAGGAGGAAAGTCAAGTCGAACAAGCTTTATGTAAATATGTTCAGAATCACGATTTGAAACAATTGCTCAAGGGTTTGCAAAAATTATATGGTGATAAAACTATTGAATGGTTGCTGAAGGAATTTAGTCGGCTAGGAATTTGGTTAAGAATGACTAATAGCCAACAGCAAACTATTTTGCAATTTGCAAGTAATGCCATGTTGAATAGATTGTATATTACAGATTGTAGTGCTATCGATGATGAATTTTTAATTAAAATTTTAAGAAATTCTCCTCGATTGACAAATATAAAAATTCATTTTTCAAATAATTTTTTTGAAACTCTGTCAACTAATAAATCTCGACTTACAGACAATGTGTTAAAAACATTGCAGACGAGATTTATGCAGAATCAAATAGGGTCAACACAAAGCCAGGTAGTAAACAAGAGATTGAGTTTTCGTGGTGCTTGCTTCGTTTATTTATGGCAAAACCAAAAAATGCCAATTACCGTGTATTTCATCTGTAAATTAGTACTGGATAATTGTAAAGGATTAAAAATCGTATGGTTAGAATCGCCCCATCTAGAACAATTAAGTTTACAAAATTGTCCCAAAGTTGAGTCGCTTTATTTAAAGACGTCTAAATTGGATTATTTAAATTTATTAAATACAATAAATGTAAGGTTGAAAGACTCTCTAGATGGAAAATCTTCTGACGTTTCTTGTCTTAAAATATTAAAAATTGAGGACCAACATCCGTGCATAAGTGCGATAAAATGGCGTAAAGTTTTTCCTAAATTGCTTTTCGATAATTTGGGTACATCATTAGAAGAAGGAATGAAGAATCTTCATCCGCTAACAGTAATGCATTGGGCCACTCCTGATAATTATGAAGAAGTTTGGTTTTGGGCTATAAAAAACGGATTGAAAGAATTACTTTCGTGTTTAATTTCAATTGATAATACACTCATTAAAAAAAGCGACAAATTAAATGGACTGACATCATTACATCATGCCGTTATAGCAAGAAATTTAGAAATAGCGCTATGGTTAGTGCAAAGCTCTAGAGGACTCATGCTACAAAAAGATAATAATGGGATGACAATATTACATCATGCAGTTAAAGCACAGGATTTACAAATAGTACAGTGGTTAGTAAATGGAAATTCTAGAGAGTGCATGCTGCTTCTGCAAAAGTTATTGCTACAGAAAGACCATAATGGAATGACGATATTACATTACGCAGTTAACACACATAATTTAGAAATTGTACAATGGCTAGCGGAGAAATATCTATCTTGTCGAAAATTATTTTGGATGTATGTAGAATTGTTTCAGCAGCAAGATAATGAGGGTGTGACAGTTTTAGATTACGCAATTAAGATAAAAAATTTACCAATAGTACAATGTTTAATAAAATCCATTCTGAAATTAGTATCCATATATGGATTTAGCAAGTCACCTCTACATGTTGCGGTAGAGAATGAAGCATTTGAAATAGTTCAATACTTAGGGAAAATATTTCCAACTCTCCTATTAAAAAGAGATGCTCGGGGATGGACCGTATTGCATTACGCACTTATAGCGAGAAATTTAGAAATAGCACAATGGTTAGTACAACAAAATCAAGAATTAATACTCCAGAAAGATATAGTAATATGGTTTGCGCAAACCCATCGTCAAGCCATAAAGAAAGATAATGCTAGAATAAGTGCGGTTAAAGCAAAAGATATTGAAATACTAAAATGGCTAGGGCGTAGTTATAAAAACGTCCTCCCTGATAAGGTAGAAGGAACAGTTGGAGCTAAAATTTTAGAAACAAAAAAATGGATATATCAAGCACTTGGTTTGCCAAAAGATCAACAAAAATTATATCTTTTAAAATTTTTAAATATATTGAATCACATTAAAACAGGAAATTTAACTTTATTGAGAAGCTTAATATTCCTATCACCAGAGTTACTCTTACAAAAATATAAAAATAAAAAAACAGTATTGCATATTGCGGTTCAAGAAGGAAAGCTAAATATAGTTAGATTTTTTCTTACCTTTTCAGAATTGTTATTACAAAAGGATAATGCGGGTTGGACAGCTTTGCATTACGCAATTTACTGGGGAAAATTGACAATAGCTCAAACATTAATGGAAACCTCTCAGAAATTGTTACTCCAAAAAGATGAGGTTGGTCAAACAGCCTTGCATTTTGCAGTTCAGCAAGGGAGGCTGACAGTGGCTCAATTGTTAGTTCGAGAATCTCGAGAACTCTTCTGCTTACAGGATCATGCTGGACGTACTGTATTACATTTTGCCGCTTCTCTCGGAAATTTATTAATAGTTAAATGGTTGGTGCAAAATTCTCGAGAATTATTGTTATTAAAAGATCATAGGGGGCAAACACCGTTGCACTATGCGGTTCAGAAAAGAAATTCAACAATAGCACAATGTCTGGTGAAAGAATCTAAAGAGCTATTATTACAGAGTGATAATAATGGACGGACAGCATTGCATGTAGCAGTTGAGTGGGAAGATTTGTCTATAGCTCGCTGGTTAGTCCAAAAATCAAGGAAATTATTATTACAAAGTGATAATCAAGGAATAACTCCCATTCATTTAGCTATGACAACAAGGCAATTGCAAATATCTCAATATCTTTTAAGTGAATTACAACTCGAGTATGCTAAACGGAGAGGTTTAGTAACTGTAACTGCACATATTATCCAAGAAGATAAAAAATCTGTTCGTAGTTTGTTTCAATTATGCTTTTTTAAAATAAGAAATAAAGAAAATATTATGGCTAAAGATGATTTAGAAAAGCTTTTTGACTATAAATTAAAATAAGCTATTGTTTGTGTGACCGTATTGGAAAAAATATTATATCCTAATGTGGAATAGTTCTAACGGCCTGTTGAAAAACTAATAAATTACTGAACAGAGTGTGCGGTCAATAAAGCTCACCTAGAAATTGGTTCCAGAATTTCGAGATAATCATCCTGCATAAACAAGCAGGAGAAACAATAGATACGACGTGAGCGCTCAATAAAACTTTCAATTACC
>Ga0351867_10026_pt1 | contig 53990 bp, 47 predicted proteins | sample TotcelHFGM3001M8_FD_206779 | JGI IMG/M metagenome (GOLD analysis project Ga0351867, IMG submission 206779) | Enriched cells from coal bed in the Powder River Basin, Montana, United States - Total cells FGM rep2 HSBNCT.FGM.300.1.M8 ...
GTCATCCTAAAATCGTGGAAAGTGACCATCAGTCGAGCACTATGCTGCCTTCTTCCAATGGGATTTAATATTGTTTAACTCCTCAAATTTATTATAAAATTCAATTTTTTCTTTATTATTGTTTTTGACCTTTATAACAACTTGATCATATATATAAAGTCGCAGAAGTATTTCGATATTAAGGTCCATATTAGTTGGTTTTTTTCCGAAAGCTTCCCATTTTTTCACAGCCATATGTGATTCATTTACAATCGCTGCAAATTCTCTAAGGCTTTTAGAAAAATATGTTCTAACAAATTTTATTTGATCCCCAGTCAGTCTGTTTTTTTGAAGAACAAGACGATGTATTGCATCATCTGAAATCTTCTTTATATCGATTTTTGGATGGTACTCACCCTCAATCATTATCATTTCCACATTAGAAAGCTCGATTGGGAAACCAAGACCGTCATAAGTATAATTTTTCACAAATTTTTTATTCATAAGTTCCTCTAGGTCTTAAAGACGTATTACAGTGATAACCAGCATTAATGTATTATCAAAAGAAACAATTATTCTAATTTTTTTCCCATCAATATCGCTCCCCTCTATACAGTAATTCCAATCGTGATGGTTGGGTATATATATGTCCTTACTTTTATTTCTTTTACTTTTTCTACCTGGTTTATTTTCCAATATTGCTAGGACGACGAGATCATTAATATTGCGATCTTTTTGACGTTTTTTAGCATGGTGCAAAATGAGATAATCCCCGTTTTCAATTTTTTTTTGAAATAAACCCCATAGTTCCTTATCTTCTTTTTTTATAGGCTTCCCAGTTATCATACGGTGTCTCGTAATTAATTACCTAAATAATATAACATAAAGGAAAGACGGTGTAAACTTAGTTTACAATCTTAATAAGCCATTGTATTATTTGATAATTTAAGTAATAAAACTTAGACGATCGCCTGTTAGGCAAATTTTGTAGTAACTGCTTTAATCAAAGTCACCATTGTATTTCATGAGGCCCTAGATTATAAACGAGACCGGAGAGTAAGGGAGCTGGTTTTGCAAAATAAAAAAATTGTTGGGGTAGTCAGATAGACTATTTCAACCGTGAGGATTTTCTCGTCCCGCCAAATTTAAATAAATAATTTAGGTCGAGCGAATTTACTTTGTAATGGTTGATATCACTGTTTACTACAATGAAAATTTTCATGCATTCATGGAAATTCTTACTGATATCTTTGAACGAGATCTGAAAAATTAAGTATAAATGCAATTGGTAGATTTATTAAAAATTTACAATACATTTCAAAGGTAATATTAAAGGTTTATATCATGGGAGTTGGGGTAATGTGATCCTTTACGTTGATTTCCAATTCCTTAGCACACAAATTAGTTGACTTTAAACATGTTACTGCATACTCAAGATCACCCTCAATTTCCACAATATCGCCTTTTCCCTCAATAATTCTAGTTTTAATGGTTTTATTCGCAGCTTCAATTTCTTTTACAGTTTTGTAATCACCGGATTCAAGTAAATCAGTCATACGCCAAACAGAAGCATCATTTAACATTTTGCAAACCCAATCAGCTTTTGCAGAATCAACAGAGAGGTACAACTTATTATTTTCTTGAACTACTGCCCTTACGGCATAGCTTCTGTTTTTATTTATTGGGACCATGTTAGATGTTTGTGTTCCATAATTAAAAAACCTAAATGGTCCACCGACTAAATTATTTTCAAAAAATGATCTCATTAATTGCCTCTCTTAATAGCTTTTGTCATTATATGAGTTTTTACAACATGCGACAAATACAAGTAGGGTAAGCTCCTATATCCATTTTTGTTAAACCATATATATCAGGATAGGAATAGGGGTTACTCGCTGAAGTAGCTTCCCCATCCCGAACCATACGAAGGGCTTCTTGATCAGAGATATACTGATAAACCATGTCTTCTGGATCGATTAATTTCCCTCTCTCACAGCGAAAATAGGTATATTGACTGCCTGTAATTTGAGCATCCCCGGCTGGAACGGGGCCTGGAATGATGTTTCTTGATCTTAAGCCGTCCTCAATTTCTTTTAGAAATTGTTCTAATTTGTAATGCTCAGGCTGATCAATGCGAAGTTCGGGGTTATAAGCCAAGTAAATAGTAACAGTTTTCCCATCTGAAGTTTCTCCACGCAAAGCTTCAGGTTTGACTATTTTGACGTCTTTAATCCTATATTTTGTAATAAGAGGCCACAATACTCGATTCCACCCTTCAGTCACGTTATTTATTTGTTCTTGCAATGAAATGTGAATTTTCCAATCGAAGACAACCTCTGCGACATCATGAAAACGGAATCCATAGTAAACAAGGGTGGGAAATAATCTGTATAGAGAACCATAAGATAGAATATCTATTCTTTCTGTAGGATTTCCTTCGCCATACGTAAATTGTGCACCCAATGGACTTACAGAGCGGGTTGTTTGCCTATTTTGGTTTCTATTGGTGTTAAACAAATAAGCTCCCACATTTTGTATTTAAGCTGACCTTTAGCCGGAGATTAAAGCATCCTGCATCTTTTTCTGTAGTGTCTCGCAATCATTCCCTAAACAAACAATTCAATCTTTCGATTGGTAAATATTTTACCATAGCAGTGTGCAAAAATGACCCCGTAAATTTACGGAGTATGGTCCAGAAGAGAGAGAGGGAGCATCCAATTTACAAACCTTCGTGGCACGCACTCTAAAGCTGGGGAAAGAGTGTTGAAAAAATATTATCCAGATACTCCCATCTTAGGCTTGTGTATCGCATCCTCCATATACCTCGATATATAGAGTCATTCCCTCCGGGTTTACATGAGACGTAAATATAATCACTGAAAGCTTTTCTCATTCTGCCAATGGATTCGCGTTGTTTTTACGCTTTTATCCACAGATTTATTCAAGTTTTCTGTGGATAATAGCTAAAATATTTCTCAGATCGAAGACGCACTAAAAAATGTAGAATTTTTTTGTGTGCCTGATGCTGAGAGATTTTAGCGAATCCTAAATGACAGATTGTAGAAAGATAGAGATTTTATTTATGGCTCTTCTTCAACGCGCCGCGTTTAATTGATTTTAAATTTTAATTTAAAATCAATTAAATAGATTCCTAAAAAGTGAAAAACTGTCACTCACTTTTAAGTACAGTAGTGATAAGATTAAATTAATTGCTATTTGCAATTAATAAAATTAGAATTTAAGCATTAATGTCGAAGCTCACAACGACTTTAAACGCGTGAGTAAGCTCGTGCATTCACACGTGAAAATCTCGAGCGCTTTTATTCAAGGTGCGTGTGTATCGGGTAACCGGTATTAAATGTCTAAATAACCAGTATTGGTTAACTCAATTTATATTGGACATGCTCCAATAGCATTTTTAATTTTAATAATTAAAGTAAATATGTGATTTATTTTTATACTAAATATTAATTTAAAATAATTTGGTTTAAAAAGTTGATTAACATTTATGAATCATAACGAATAATTTTTTAACTTTAGTAATGAATAGTCTTAATAAATTGAGGAGATTTTATGGAAACTCGTAACGATAATAACGAAATAAATAAATCAACCGATGGAGAAGTGACTGAAAAGCAATATTTTATATCGAGCGAAAAATTTAAATTAATTCTGAAATATCAGGATGAAATTTTTAAAGCCACTGAGGTTTCACCCTCTATAAGAAAAATGGTGAATGATTTGATTAACGACAAAAATTTAGGAGAGATAAAAGACATAATAATAAGAAACATTAATAATGCTACTGCAAAAATAGAAATAGCCTCATTATCGGAAAAACTTGTTGGATCAGACCAACAGAATCAAGAAAAACAAGCGCGCATTGATGAATTGCATCGACAAAACCAACAAGTACAAGCTAATCTCGAGCATTATCGGGCTGCATCATTAGAACAGCGACTTACTGATCAACAACGCTATGAACAGCAACAAAAGCAGTTGGAGCAAACGGTTCAGCAAGGTAATCAAGAATTAACACAGCTTCGAAATGAAAAGATATCGCTTCAGCATCACTATCAGCAGACATCCTTTGAAAATAGCAGCATGAAAATACAACTTGATAATATCAATGCTCAGCATGAATTAATCACTTCTCGTCTTACTGATGCAGTCAGTGAATTAGCGAAGAAAACACAAGACCAGCAGCATTGGCAAGACCGATATCAAGCACTACAAGAAAAAAATGATGAATTAAATCAGTCTCACGTAAATCTAATGACTCAGCATGCCATGCTATCGCAGCAATCAGAAACAATGAAAACAGAACTTAACGAATTACATGATCAAAATAAATTATTGGCGCATGAGAAATGGATATTGGGGCAAGAAAAAGCCCAGTTATATGGACAATTAAAGCAACTGGAAACACGTGTCAACCAATAGCTTAACATAGGAGAAGCTTTCAAAGCTTTAGGTACTTAAATATGAAATTAAAATTTTTTGCTTTTATAACAGGGTTATTATTTATCAGTGTTTGCAATGCTGATAACACACTAAGTGCCAATAACAAAATCAGTGGATATTTAAAAAAGCCAACAGGACAGTATGGGGTTGGCTTTAAAGATTTTCATTGGATTAACAACAATGCTTGTCCAGATTTTAATTTTAATGGTAAAAATCACGATGATTTTAGTCCATCTAACATAAACCATTGTCATGAAATTCTAGTACGTATTTATTATCCTGCGGACATGCAAATCAGGCAAAGCTATCCTTACTACCAACCTTTTATCAACTGGAAAAAGCAAGAAATATTAAGACAAGTTCCTGATATCGATAAAAAACAAATTGAGCAATTAAATCAACTTAAAAGTTACGCAGCGAAAAATGTACCAGTTACTGTAGGGAAAAAATTTCCGACACTTCTCTTTAGCCCAGGATTTGCATATCCTGCAGAAGCATACGAAAATTATATTACAGAATTAGTTAGTCAAGGATATATTGTTGTTGGGATAAATACGCCATTTATTAATTTAGTTCAATTACCGAATAACCATGTCGTTGAAGCTACATCATCTATGACTGATGATGAACTCGAAAACAAGCTTGTTCCGCTTCAAGCGCAAGACTTAAGGTTTACCTTGGATAAGCTAAAAGATTTGCATAAAACCAGTAGGCTATTTTTGAGTATGGATTTAAATCATATTGGTCTATTCGGCCATTCAATAGGAGCAAGAGTATTAGCCGATGTCGTGCATGCCTATCCCACTGATTTTGAAGCAGCGGTAACTCTTGATATTGGCATTGATGAATCAGGCAAATCACTCAAAAAATTCACCATTCCGTTTATGCATGCCATTGCCGCAGATAGAAAATTGCTTCCTCCTAGAGCAGACTTACCTCCTGTTATATTTGAATTAGGCAAAAATGGATACTTAGTTGGATTTTCACCAAATGAAGATAGTCATAATTATAGCTCACATGACAATTTTAGTGATTTATCTACATTACAAAATCTTCCTGCTTACCAAACATTATTGACTCACCTTAAGAAACGCTTTGAGGAAGGATATAATCTCGAATTAAAATCACATGATCCAACAACGACCGAAAGCGATAAATTTGATAAAACTACTTATGTACTAATTAAAAAAGACAACAAATGGTATTTTTCTGTTTATGAAAATAAAGAAAAAACAAAAGATATTGATGTGACCATGATTGCCGGATTGAGTGAGACATTAGCAAAGTTACCTAACAAAGTTCCTGAGCAGTTATCTGACCTTGAAATTGAATCAATAAAACATGTGATGACCGATCTTCACTATATTTTGTTTGGGAAAACATTTCTTGGGTCAGGTGATGGTTGGATGATAACAAACGATATTAATAACTATTTAGTACAATTTTTTAATACGTACCTCAAAGGTAAAATAAATCCTGCATTCGATAATTGTAGTGTTTTATCTAAAAACACTTATATTAAATGTGGGCCTGGGCTGGCGTGAACCAAAATGATCATTCTACAATCAGGCACTTTGGAGGGGCTTCTCAAAACTCCCCTACCAGCTCAGGATTAATGTAGTATGGTTTTGATTTGATAATATCTGCAAATTTTTCTGCCAGTTGCGGAAGGGAAGGCTATTCTATTATAGTTTCTTCTTTAACAAAAAAATAATCTTGAATAAATAGTTTGCCTTCTACGCAAGGTAATAGCTCAGCTAGAGTAGAAAAGTGAGGTTGTTGTCTCCAGCGCTGAATATCTCCAATCACATACAAAAATTTCTTGATACGCGCAATGGTTACATTGAGAATATTAGGTTTTTCAGCGGCCCAAAATATAGCACCTGATTTGTTGCCGCAAAGCAATAAAATGACCACGTGAGTTTGTTTACCCTGAAAGGTGTGAATAGTGCCTATTATTTGGTTTAAATTTTCATTAAGCTCTTTGCTGTCGATATTTAGTATCTGTTTCCACGTGTCAAAATATTTTTGCTTAATATATTTCATAAATCCATCTTTTACGAAGAGGAAGCGGGTACATAGAGAGGAGGACTTTCAGTTGCTGAATTATTTTATTTAGTCCATGACACGCGATTTCTCCTTCTATCTCTATCCAATGCGAATTTAGATTTTCTGATGGTATTCGTTGAGGACTTATCCACAAACTTTTTTAAGATATACATCCAATATGGAAATTTCAAGTCGAGTGGCTTGAAAAGAATATCGTCAGAAATATAAAATTTTACAACATAATAACGTTATTAATTATATAAAAGGTTTATCTGAAGAATTACATTCCTTGTATCAAAAACTCATTGAAACAGATAAGAGTCTCTCGAAGATTTTTAGAAGAGACGAAATTGCTGAGAGAAAACTCGTAGGACTGGAAAGAATTATTTTTAGATTAAAAGAAAAATATGGTGAATATTATCAATTGTCTCAAGATATTCTTAGTATCTTGAGACAATATGCTCTTAAAGCGGATGAAATTTTAATATTCAGCTAGCACTCGGTAATGAAACGCATTACTATAAACCAACCAGCTTATGAAGCAGAATCAGCAGCGGCTTATTTTCAAAACCACTTTCTGCTGATGTATCCATAGATGTATCTAAATTAATTTCCATATCACCAACATAAAGACATTAAATTTTTTTCAGAAATCAGTGATAATCCTTAACGTTTTTAATGTCTTTTCTCTAGAAGGGCAAATTAAATAAAAATTATATTGACAAATCTTTGTGAATACGTTTGCAGTGAAGACTGCATTCAGTTAGTGTCTACTAAATTTTAAAATAGGGACATTAACATGCGCAAATACCCTTATCATTTGATTACAAGTACAGGGTTAGGTTTTAGTTATTCTTCATTGACACAAATTGGTGATGTATTACCTCCTGATTCCGGATTGGGACAAGCGAATATTGGTCTTTATTTTAATGTTAAAACATTAAATGTTTATGTCGAAGATCAGATGGCGGATTTTGTTGAAGCCGGATTAAAATTACCTACCGGATTTATTTATAACAGTGCTAATAATACTTGGCAATTTTATTTAAGACGTTTTAGTCAATTGCCTGCCTCAACGAATGATACTGCAACTTTAATTGAAGCTGATGGACATGAAACTACTTATTTTTATGATTCCGTGAATGCTTTTTTTATTCCGCCTCGTACAGGTCAGGGTTTTCCGATATTACAGTTTGATGAAAATAATAAAAGCTGGGTGCTTTATCACTCCGAATTACGAGTTATAGAGATATACGATCAGCAAGGCTTATTGCGTGAACGTCGTAATCATGTGGGTCAAAAAATCAGCTTTGAATATGACGGAGAAAATAATTTAAATAAAATTAATGGATATTCTGGAAATGTTTATTTGTTAAATAGACAAATCGAATCAACAACTGCGTATTCTATCGATTTAATATTACAAAAAGCAGATGGCTCACAACAAAAAATTCAGCATTATGAATTTGCAAATAACTTATTACAAACATCCACCCGTTATGATTTTTTAAATAATAAGCTTACCGGGTATATAACAACTTACCGCTATGCCACAGATAACAGTATTTTACTTAGCATATTGCAGGATGATGGGACGCAATTGGATACTAAAATTATTGCGGGTAATCAACGCAGCGTCACTTTAGGCAATCGAAGTGGCACAAATAGTGACGGTCTCTCTTTTATGATCAGCACTCAAGAGAATAATAGCGTGCGCGTTACTGCAGGAAATCCTGGGTTTCAATTGGATTTTATTTTAGATGCGAATGGACAATTACAATCGCTAAAACGCTATAATGGTTCTGGAACTTACGATGAAAATCAAACTGAAATATCGCAATATGTTTATAACGACAAAAATGAACTGACGCAAATCAAGCATCCGAATAACACTCAAGAAACTCGAAATTTTGATTCTATTTTTGGTTTTCTGATTGAGCATACACACATCCAAAATCAGCTATTACTTTCCAAAATTCAATTTAATTATGAGATTAATACTAAGCGACCACAATTGGTAAGTAAAGTAACGACTTTATCCTCGAGTCCAAGCACGGTTGTAACACGTAATGTTTACGAACACAAAAATTTAAATGACATAAGCAGTGAGTCGACTTTTTTACGTTATATCATTTCTCCTGAAGGAAGGGTGACAGCTAATCATTATGCAGATGATGGTTATGTGCATGAAAAACGTGCTTATACTGGTGCATTTTATCCGGTTGACACGCTAAAACCAGAATCCGTACCTGCGTTAACTGATATGGAGCAATGGGAGCAATTACAAATTTCTCAAATGCCAAAGGCCGTCAAGATTAAACAATACGAGCATGATCCACATGGTTTAGTGCGTTCGTTGAAAATGTTTGCTGATATAGATGCGCAGGGAAATGGGATTGAAAATGCGAGTTCGAGCTGTGAACTATTGGTGCGTGATGATTTCGGACAGCAAACTCAAAGTCAAATTAAAATCGATGTAAAAAGTGAGACTGATTTTACGCCTGTCTTTACTGCTAAAAACCAAGTTTATGATTTTATGCAGCGGCTCGTGCAAGTGACCGATGAATTAAATCAACAAACAACACATGAATATATTATAAGTGCTAATGTACAAACGATTAAAACCACATTTGCAAATAAACGCCAAGAAACTACTTTATTATCCTCACTAAAAATTCCGAGCAATATTGCCGCAAGTGCTTTTGATGCTAGTGGAAGTACTTTACAACATCGTAATACGCAAAGTACATTTGATCCTAAAGGTCGAATTTACCAAACCCAATTGCCGGGTGGATTAATTCAATATACTTGTTTTGATGCGCAAGATCGAGTAAATGCAACGATAAATCAAGCGGGTCAATACAATGAAAATAATTATTCTAATATTCCGAATGGTCGTTATGCGATAGAAACAGAATATGCAAACCTCATTAGTGTTGATCATTTGAATCAGATGGCGACTCAATATTTTGCTGCTGATGTTATTAAAAATATATTTTTTAAAGATCTAACAGATTCAGAGCATGATCGGGTCAGTTACCAATTCTTTGATGGTCTAGATCATCTACGTTATGAGATCGATGCTGAGAATTTTTTCATTGAATATCGTTATGATGAGGCAGATCGTAAAACCGATGAAATTCATTATTTTGATCCAATCACTCAGGATGAATTGACTACTTTATTTCAAGGCAAAGGATTAATAAGAGTTATTAATATCACACGTGATCGATGGACAAGTTTTTATTATGGTTGTGAAAATTTAATGGGGATGGTAGATCCCGATGGTTGGGTTACTGAAAAATGTTATAATAGTGGCAACGATATTATTGAGAAAATAGCCTATGCTACTCCTCAACGTTCGATTAATCGCTCGCAGCAATTTTCTGATATGCGACCTCCTCTCGATAAAGAAAATGATGCGCATCATTATTATTTTTATGATGGTAGAGGACAAGTTATTTTATCAGTCGATCCCGAAGGCTATATCACACAATCCCAATATTCGTCGGATGGGTTAGTTCAACAGCGCTATTATTTTTATAATAAAGTGGATGCGAGTTGGTATCAAGACACCAGCAAACTTCCAAATTTACCGCCTGTTCATACCGAAGATAGGACGGAAATATTTAAATATGATAATAAACGTCGGTTAACGCGTCATTATTTTCAGAATGGAAGCGGCAAATGGTTTGAATATGATGTCGTGGATAATACTATCAAAAAGAAAATATATGATACTCGATTTGTAACTGAAAACCCGAGTCCATATGATTATAATGGAGATACGTGTCGAATTACTGAGGCGCAATATGACGGATGGGGGCAGCTCGAGCGTGTGGCAAACCCTTTTATTGCAGCTAAAATGGCTCAATTTCCCTCTTCTAGATCGGACTGTTGGTATACTCAAAGTCTGCGCAAAACTATCGATGACTCTGGGCTAATTCTTAGTAGCACAAATTCAATCTACGAAACAACGCTTTTTTATTCCGATGTGAGTCATCGATTGCTTCTTAGCATTGATGCTGAAGGCGCTATTATTGAAAACACTTATAATAATTTTAATGAAATTATTTTAGTTCATCATTATATAAATAAAATCCCTGCGAATTCACTAATTTATTTAGGAGGTGGATTTATTTCAGATTCTATTCGAAAATTTTTAATTCCGACGCCAGATGATCTTATTGAAAGCAAGTGTTATGATCGAAGAGGTCTTTTAATAGAAGCGGTTGATGGAGAAGGATATTCGACGCAGAATTATTATAATGCATTTCAGGAAATGCAAGAAATGCACCTTCCTGTCGATCAGGACAAAAAACAAGTTATTAAATTTACTTATGATCCAAGAGGAAATCTAACCCAAACTGATAAATTTCCCCTAAGTGATAGCCAATTAAATCCTATTACTATCAGATATAAGCATGAAAATATTTATTCCCATCCTACCCATGCTTTTGACGAAAACAATAATCAAACCCAATTTAATTATGATCGTGTCGGTAATAATATTGAGATACTGGATCCCGAATCTGGTAAAATTCATCGCAGTTATGATGCATATAATCGCAAAATTAATGAAACTAACGAATTAAATTGCCTTAGTACTTGGGTTTATTCGCAACAAGATCAATCAACTGTTAGAACCACACCCAATGGTTCTAAAATTATAACTACACAAAATATTTTTAACGAAGAAGTGAAAAACTTAAATTCGATAAATTGTGTAACAGTGACAACACATAATGTCAATGCACAAATTATCTCGATTTCAGTCACAATAGAGGGTAAAGTTAAAATTATCACGAAGGAATACGATACAGAAGGCAAAATCACGTTCGAAACTGATCCTCTCAATAAGAAAACGGGATATGATTACAACAAAACGGGTGCTTTAACACGAACAATATTAGATGCTGGAAATTATCCGACGAATTTAAATATAAAAACGCTAATTGAACCCGACGCTTTGGGTCGTCCAATTGCTATAACCAATCCAGGCGGTGTTGTAACCACACAAAAATTTAATAAAAACAATTTAATTATTTATAGCATTAAAGATCCGGGAACTGCTGTAAAACCAGGGATTGGTTTTACGGAAACTCAAACCTACAATGCCAGAGGTGATCGAACCTTCTTAATGCAAGGCGATATTGTGGATCCTAATCAGTACGCAATTCAGTTTTTATTTGATGATTTCGTACGTCCCGTTGGAAAAATCATTGATCCCATTATGCCTGGCATTGAAAAACCGCTGAATAGTACTGAAATAAATGTTTTAGATGCAAAAGGTCATGTGGTTGCTCACAAAGATCCGAAAGGTAATATTACGCGTTATTTTTATGATGCCAATGATAATCAGCGCTTTAAGATTAATGGCTGTGGTGGCATCGAAGCATGGGAATTTGATCCCCACCACCGAAAAGTCAGTTATCACCAATACAGCAAAATTATTGATATCAAATTATTAACTGATCAGACGAGTTTGGAGGATTTACAGAGAATTATTTCCAATCAGTCATTAAAAACCCCAGCAGACGCGTTGATTTATTATCGATACGATGATAACGATAATGAGCGGTTTGTTTTGCAATTACTTTACGATAATAAAAATCAAAAATATCAGGCGTTAATTTTGGAAAAACGCTATGATAGCGCAGATCGTCACATCATGGAAATTGGTTATTATAACACGATTCCTTTTGATGATATTAATAATTTTACCTATCAAAAATTAGTTGCTTTAATGCCTTCATACGCTGATCAACGCGATCGAAAAACGTATTATATTTTAGATGAAGTCGGTCAAAAGCGATTTATTATTGATCCCGAAAGATTAATTATAGAAAATATCTATGATTTAAAGGGTCGAATTTTAATAGAAACTAAATATTCCACCCCATGCGCTGATCCAGATTTATTAGTAGGACAATTGTCATCACAAATAGTTGTCCCAAAAAATATAGCAGCAGATCGAACTACCTATACAGCTTTTAATATTTTTGATTTAGCAACATATGTTGTAGGTGCTGAGGGTGAGGTTAGATGGCATGAGTATGATGCAAATAAAAATTTAACTGAGTTAAGAGTTGGTGGACCATTAAAAATCCTAGCCTCAGACAACTATGATTCTGTAATGGCGAAAACTTCGTATTATGTTAGCGGTCCTGCGAGTTTAAGAACCACCCAATATATTTTTAATAATTTGGATCAACAGACCTTTATTATCGATGCTTGTCGTAATAAAGATGAATTCGTTCGTAACGCCTTAGGTCAAATCAAAGAACATATTGATCGTGCTAAAGTGGTGCATAAGTTTAACTATGATCGTGCGCAACGTGAGGTTCTTTCTACAATCTGTTCCGCAGAGATTATGAAAATGACAGCCGATGAAACTTTGCATCTTAACGGCGTTAATGAAGTGCGGGACATTCAAAAATATACTGAATATGATGCTTGCAATAATGTTACTCGGGTTATTAAAGACTATCAATATGATGAACGGGAAACCCATTTTGGCTATACCTTGATTAATATTTTGCAATCTGCCACCACTAAAAACGTGGTTGTGAATGATATCAATCAAAAAGCTTCTCTCACGCATTTACCTGTTCAAATACTCGATGCTCAAATACAAAAAATATATGATGGAAAAGGTCAAGTCGTTGCAGAACAAAAGGAAAATACGGCATGGAATTTTTATGTTAATGATAATTTAGGTCGAACACTTTATATTTTACATCAAGAAGAAGATGGCTTAAGTATAATTGGATTTGAACGTAATACATTTGGTGAAATCGTAAAAAAAACGCGATATGCGAATAAAATTCAAGTAAATATTGAAGAGTATCTAAAATCAGGCATTCCTATTGGAGTTATAGAAAATAATATTAAAATTGATAGCGCTAATGATCGTTCCACTCAATTTAAGCGCGATCATCGAGGTAGTATTCTTGAAGTTAGAAAAGATAAAGCCCTGTTTTATCAACCAGACCTTAAGCAAATGGACTACGCCGAATCGATTTCAACTTATGTAAATAGTATTTTTGGGGAGCGCCAATTTATTCGTCGTAATCGTTTTCCTAATTTACCACAACTCGATATTCAAATTTTTAAATGGAATAATCGGGTTGGAAAACTCGTTGCACATGCTGAAGCTATTCAAGATTTTATGACCGGAAATACCTTGGATAGTGCTGCAGTACAATTTCGCGTTAATCGTTGGCAATATAATCCCTATAATGAAATATCTTTATTCCGAGAATATGCCACGCCGCTTACGACTTTAACACTGAGCATGACCGTAGATGAACTGGATAAGAGCTGCCAATTATCAACGTTTGATCGAGTGCTCACCAATTATTATGACAACCTAGGAAATATTTCTATTGAGCAAGATGACACAGCAAACATTAATACTACAAAATATTTCACCTATACTCCAGTAGAGAAAATTTATTCTATTAGACGAACGCCAAACGAAGGAGGGTTATCAGTTAGTTTAGATGAGTACTGTTATTACAATGCACAAAATAAGGAAATTGCACGAGTGGGAACTGAGGAAGGAGTGCATCAATCTCCTGGAAATATATCTACTATTGCTCGCACTTTAACGCTCTATGCTTATAACAGCCATGGTGAAAGGGTGCAAACTCAGCGCTTTGCTGAAGGGACAGCAAGTTCTGCAGATGATCGAAGTAAAATACCTCCTCCCTTAAAACCTGATCCCGCCTGCGATGAAATTGAAAAAATATTATATGACATCCGTGGCTTACCCAAAATAAAACAAGATGCAGAAAATAATATAACCGTATCTTTATTTAACCTCAGTAAAAAAATATCGCGTCAATTTTGGCAGCTGACTAACATGGGGGTAGGTGTTACTCCGAGTGTGGACCACCTCGATGAAAAATCTTGGGTCTGGGACCAACGAAATAAACTGTTATTTGCTTCTTATTTACGTGACGGTATTCAAACTCAGGCTACGCAATATCAATATAATAATTTTGGTGAATGTACTGGAGAAGGTGCCGGTGATAATCAATTTCCTTTGTTTAGATATTATGATTCAATTGGGCAGATTTGGAAGGAGAATAGTGAAAAAGGTATTACAACCATTAATTTATTTGATTTGCAGGGAATCCCAACAGGATTATGGCGGTCGGCTAAACTAGACCTGTCTTTAAATGATTATGCTAATTTACCTAGTTTAATTGTTCAAAGTTCAGATTTGGAAATAACCCATTTTTTTACTGATATGAGCAAACGTTTACTTTGCAAAATGGAGTCATCCATTTCCCAGGAAGATCCAGCAGTACCGCGTTCTGTTCCATTGACGATAGAAGTGAATGCTCCCCACGCAGTTCGAGCTTTTGGTCAGCATTCGATTACTTGGGCAAAGATTCCAAATACAACACTTAAAATGTATCTGAAATTAGAACAAATTGACGGCTATAAAACCTATCCAGAAATTGAAGTCGAAACTTATAATGGAATTACGGGAATTAATGCGGATGATAAACGGTTAAATCTACCTAGCGATATTTATCGCTATACGGTTACCTATGTTCGTGAACTATTAAGCACACCACAAAGACGTTACCAATATCAACCGCAATTAAATGGCAGTTTTAATTTAGAAGATGTTAATCAGTTATTAGCCGTTACTGCTAAAATGAATTCCCACGTTGAAATATTGCCCGTCATTTCTTTATTTAATGATCGATTTTTTATTTTAACGGAAAATATGATCGCTCTGGAACGTAAACGTCGCATAGCTTTTTCTCGAAAAAATTTCAAAGTACAAGATATTCTTTTCTTGCCAATTCAAATTAAACCGAAACATTGGAGTTTGTTAATTCTAGAATATCAAAATAATAGTATGGAATTAAAAAGGGTTCAATATATTGACCCGGTTGGCGATCTTTTATTACCTAAAATCTTAACTGCGTTGCAAGATGACACACTCCATCCAAAACTTAATGCCATTGAAACGTTACCACTTGGTGGAAATCTATTAGAAGAGCAGAAAGATACTTGTGCGTGGATGATAATTATTGCTAATCAACTTGCGAATAATAATTTAACTGCTTTTTATGAATTTAATATTGATTCTACAAATGCATTTCAGCAATGTGAAGAATATTTAATTGAGCAAAGTGAAGTGCATCCCTCGCAGTTGAAATCTGGTCCAGTACCGCAAATGAAAAAAGTTTATCAGTCAACCGGTATTTTACATATAGATACTGATCGCTTAAGAGAAAGTCAACGAGTGATACCGATTGTTGAAAGTGATCATCATGTATGGTTGAGTGGAAGAATCGATGGAATAACCGCAATTGAAATATGGCATGAAGAGGAATATTTAAATCATTTTGAAGTCACTTGGGATGAAAAGCGTAACAAACCTTATGTTAATTTAGATTCTGCAAAAGATATTGCAGGTAATCTATTGCCATCTGATATATATACAATAAAAGCAGTACGTGGTGAGGAAGTGGATTTGCAGGGGAGTTTGCCAGTTAGATTATTTTCATATCGTCCCAAATATCAATCTAATCCAATTGCACGGCACCTTGATTTTCGTGCCCAGTTCCATTTTTTAGGTAAAAAAGGTGAATTAGGTTTATGGGATTTACCTCTTGATTTTGCTGCCGCGCAAATTAAAATAATCTGTGAATATATAGATCAAAATAATCTTGAAAATATTTATGCGGATGTTAGGCCTAATTTTCAAATTTCAAGTCACTTAAACAAGGAAAATAATCAGCCAATTATATATACCGAAATTCTTTTTGCGCAATCTGTAAAAGCAATAAGGAATTTAACACTCAGTTTATTGTTGCCACAGACGAATCGAGAAAATATTGAAATTCTACTTTATAAGGAAGAAAAACCTTTACCGGGAATAGACGGAGCTCATGTCACTTTCACTCACGAAGAACGGGTGCACGCGATGCGTTTGGAATCTGCTTCACCCTGTAGTGCCTCTCTTAAAGAGAAAATAAAAAATTCTAGCTCTTTATCTTCATCAGATTCAGAGTGGGTTGTAATTGATGAATTAAACGATGAAGCAACACATTCTAATGAATCTTTACAAACCATTCATTTTACGCCACGTAGTATATTATATATTGCACCGATCAATTTATTTTTGAAAAATACTAAAACACTCCTTTATTCACATTTCTCTTATCTCGATTCAAGTTCCGGATTTATGGCCGAATGGAAACAATTACCCATTTCTTCCTTTAATAAAAGCGCGATTATAGTCGATATTACTTTATTGCTACCGGGTATTTATAATTACAAATTAGTAGGACCAGAGGTGGCAGATCATATTGAAAGCGAAACACATCAATTTATTCGTTCTTCACAAGGCCTATTATTTTTAAGTGAAGAAAATATAGAGAAAAATAATCTGCAAATTTCACCAACTTGGAAATATGGTTATGATGTTTGGGATAATAAAACCAAAGAACAGGATCCTTATACCAGAATCACTTTATATGAATTTAATAGATATAATAAAAAAACCAAAACGACTTTTCCGTCTATCAATGTTACCGATGAGCAAGGTAACATTGAGTCAAAGATTACAAGCGTTGTAAATGCTTATAATGTGTGGGGCAATAAAATACATAGGACTGATGAAAATGGGTGCTCGGAATATTTTTGGTTAGTTAATCGTCGGGAAGTTATTCATATTTCAGGTGACGGAAATCACGAGAGAACAAACGGTTATAATGCATTAGGCTTAAATATTACTTATAATGATAGTTGTGGCAGTTTATTTTCGCAAGACTTTGATCGTCTTCGAAATATTATCAGGACTGCAAGGAGTTCGCATCCTGCTCCAGTCGCAGTCAATCCTTTAAATTCCTTAGGTTGGTTTAAAACTTTTGCTTACGATCAGCGTTCACAAAGAGTACTGATCAGAGACGAAGAAAATAATACCTTGATTTATCAGCATGATGAACGTGGCAATATTATTACAATAATTGATGGTTTTAATCTCATATTACAAACGACAACTTATCATCGCAGCAATCAACCTCAGTTAATTAATTATCCTTATAATCCTTTTACGCCAGACGGATTGACTGCTGATCGCACTGTGGTCATGAATTATGATTATTTTGGCAACTTGCAAGATAAAATCTTAATGAACGGAACAAAGATCACTTATCATTTAGATTTCAAAAAACAAGTTGTCGGATTAACGAGTAGTGGTGAGGTTGCGCGATTTCGCACATCAATGGCAACTTACTTAAAAGAAAATAGCACTTTAAAAAATACTTTTCTGAGTGAAAATATTTGGCATTTATCTGTTTCAAGCGAATCTATGCTATTACCTCAAAATATTATTTATGAATACGAAAATGGTTTACTAAGAAATATTTATGATGTTAGCCAAAATCAACATACTGAATATTATTATGATTTGTTAAAAAGACGTAATCATTCTATTGTTAAATTTAACGATAGCAGTATACGGAATATGACTTGTAGTTTTAATGCAAGAGGATGGCAAGACACAACGAGTGATAGTAATGCTAGCGTACAAACGGGCTATGATGCGGTAGGTAATGTTCGTTATCAAGCTTATCAATTTCGTTCAGGTTCTGATGTTTGTTCAGGAATATTTTATTCAAAATTCGACACGGTAAATCGCGTGCTATGTGATCAAGGTGTACTGCAAAAAGGAAAAATTACGATTATACCTGACCAAGGAACTGAATTTGGATATTTCCAAGGTAGAGGGACTAGTAATTTCCGTAGTCTCGAAAAGAAAATGACCTTTTCTATGACAATTAATACTCGGCTTGAATATTTTGATGATGGATGCATCCATTCAACGGATAGCTATGATACTAATAATAATGTTTTCATGACTTCTCGAGAATACTATTCCAACGATTTATTATATTTATACACAGAAGATAATAAAACCGCGCCATTCAAAGAAACTTATAAATACGATGCCAATTTGCAACTTATGTGGATGAATCGTGCAAATGACAGTTTATTTTTACAAAAAACTGAATATTCTAATCGTGATCGTTTTGGGCAATATAACCGACGTTTTGTCTATTTAGCAGATGATTCAAGAACCACTTTTGAAAATGATAATTATTTTTTTGAAATACCACAAATTTGGCAAGTGCGTGCAACAACACATCTTCCTGATGGAACTGAAAAACAATTACAGCCCGCACAATTCTTTTATGATGCAAATCGACATCCTTGCGGAAAAATCAGTAATAATTTAGCGGACGAATTAGAAAAAGTTAGTATGAATGTATTAACCGATTCGGGCGCTATTGTCCGCAAACAACATATTACAACTTCTACAGATCACCCGGCTTATGGTCAAGTTACTGAATTGGCTTTTATGGATCCGAACGAAAATTATTTTGCGAGTTATACGTTATGTGATGATCCGCGCGATCGTGTTTACAATGATTTGCGGCATAAATATCCGGATAAGCTGAAAGGAGGAGGGACAGCAGCGATTTCAGCTAAGGGTGCAAATGAGTGGTTTGGTTCAGGACGTGCTGGTCAAGCGATGAAGTTTCAAATTCTTTCTCCAGTAGAAAATATTATAGATTATCCGACTCCTGCATCTTTCGATGAATATAAATCTTTTTTTGGTGGAGATAATCCAGCGCAAGGATTTAAAAATTATATTCCTTCTCCGATGAGTACTTTTCCATCTAGCAGTCCACAATTTTATGTAGTGCCGAGTCATTTAAATTCGGGTCAAACCGATATGAGCTTAGCTGAAATTTCTCAATATTGTTTTGGTAGTCCACGCTATGCTGCGCAAATTGCGGCTGCAAATGGATTACCGATTACAGCGCGCTGCAAGCCAGGAGAACACTTATCAATACCTCCACAGTCCAAATGAATAGTAAAAGCGCTTACGATAGTGTGCCTTATCAAAAAATCATGAGCACATTATTAGGAAGTTTGTCGCCGCATTTAGATCATTCACAATCACATCCAAACTGCGTACAAGTAATTACAAGTATTGTTATTGACATGGTCGCAGAAAGCATTGGTCTTATGATGGGAAATCCATTGGCTGGTATGATGATGGCGGCAGCAGCTGATGCTGCTATGCAAGAAGTTGCGGTACAAATTGGATTATTGAATCAATTCTCATGGGTAAACGTAATTGAAGCAGGATTTGATGTTGGCGCCAAATACGTAATGCGGGCGCTAGGTTCGCTAGATTTACTCGATGAAACTATTGCAAATGCATCAATTGCGTCAGCAAAAACCATTTCACGCCAATTAACTGAAATGGCGTTAGGGCAAAGAAAACAGTTAGATTTGAAACAAGTACTCGCTGCGATTGAAATGACAGTTATTGATTCTACTATTCAATTGCCACAACCCAGTAATGCGTTTCTTGGAAAAATAGAAAATTTATTTAGAGCGGGTGCGGAACAAATAATTGGAGATGTCATTATTGGCACTCCTGTCGATATAAAAACGATAGGTGCTAATATGATTGGAGATGAAATTGGGAGCGATTTGAGCGGATTAATTCAGCAAACCGCTAAATCTCCAGCAAAAACAACAGTTTTGCAAGCACAAAATCAAACGGGAATAAATGATAAATCAAATCCGAAAACAGGGCCGCAAGCTCAATTGCACGCTGATTATATCAAATCTGTTGCTCGAGGGCAGGGGATTAGTGAAACGCATGATAATACTTATACTTATGGGTTAAATGTCAATGCAGGCTCGGAATTAAATGATGAGTGGGATTTGCATAAAAGCGTACGAAGTGCATCGAATAAACCGGCGATGAGTACAAATCAAAATAATCCTAGTCGAAGACAAAATTTAGCAAAGACACAAAAAGTTTCAGGAAATAAAGCCACTTTATTTAAATCAAAAATAAGTATCGGATCTTCCAATTCGGCTCCGTTAGAAAAATATAATAATGCGGTAAATAAATTAAATGGAGTTGAAGTAGGAAAAAAATATGTGGTATATGCTGACTCTGTTTACTCAGACCATGCGGTTCCCAAAGGAGCAATATTGCTAAATGATCATCCTGAAATGCTAAAAGCACTGGGATTAAGTAAAGCTTTTTTCGATGATAAGTACGCGCATTTTCATGCCGCGTTATATAAACGAGGTAATGAATACATATTGGCATTTAGAGGTACAACATCTCTTAGAGATGTATCTACGGATATTAATCAGAACCAAGGTAATATTACTTTGGGTTACATCGATGCAATGGTTGTAGCTGGCAAAGTTAGTTTTGCAGTAGGTGCAAATAATTTAACTTTAGTAGGTCATTCTTTAGGAGGGGGTGAAGCTGCAGCTGCTTCATTACTTACACAAAGTCGGGCAATCACCTTTAATGCGGCAGGACTTAATCCGAATACAATAGCAGCAGGATATACGGGTGTAAGTTTGAAAGATGCACCCCATTATATTACAAATTACTATGTTAAAGGCGAGTTACTGAAAGAACTCCCATCATCAACTTTTAGTCGAAGAATAGATAGAATATGGCCTGCAGTAGGTAGACAGGTTGAGATCCCAGCAATCAATCAAAGAACTACTAGAAACGTTGGAAATATTAAGAGTGAAATTAAGAGTTTACTTTCTTCGCCAGCGTCATTTAGTATGTTTACGAGTAAGAGGGTTAGTAATGAACTTGAATTACATAAATTGGCCTCTGTTGAAGCCTCGTTGAATTATGAAGAAAGTAATATTTCAAGACAACTTTCTCATATGAAGAGTATAAGATGAGGTGAATCATGCAAATTTACGAAATTAAAAAAATTATTATATTAATCGCTGTTTTTTTATTCTGTTCAGGGTGTAATGGGCAAGAAAGGCATATGACTTTAAGAGAATATTTCCCAAAACAAGTAGCTTTACTAATTGACGCGGCTGGAAAGGGAGATGTCTCACAAATGGAAAAATTAGTAAAAAGGGGTGCAGATGTTAATTACGTTGCACATGTTGGAGATGATTATATTACTCCTTTATTGTGGTTCATCTCTAAAAGAGCACAGAATATTAAAGCTGTTCGTGCTTTATTGAAACTGGGTGCTAATCCAAATCTAATAACTCTAGATGGTAATTCTGCAATGTATACAGCAGCTATAATGTTAGGAGATCAAAGTACGCTGCAATTAAAATATATTAGAGTATGGTGAAAATTCCAATATAGAAGATCTTATTAGACATATTCCAATAATTATTCACGCAGTAGCAATAAATAATGAAAATGTGAAATTGTTGGCAAATTATGCAGACCTAGAAAGAAAAGATTTTACAGGCGATACCGTTTTATTAAGAGCTGCATTTTTCAGTGATTATAAATTAGTTGCTTTTTTAATTGAAAAAGGCGCAAATATTTATGCCAAAAACAACCAAGGATTTACTTTAATGAGGTATGTTGAAGAAAATCATGCTAAGTTGCCTGAAGTAGTATATTGGCGAAATAAGGTGAAACAAATGTTAATTCAGAGGTGAGCGCTCAATAAAACCCATCTGGAAATCGGTTCAAGAATTCCGAGATAATCTTCTGCATAAATAAAGCAGGGGAAGCAAATGTCAGAAATAATAAATACGACACTCAATTGGGGCCAATTAAATGAAGAATGGGAATCCAGTGGATTGTCACAGGTAAATTTTTGCAAGCAAAGAGAAATTAATCATACGCATTTTACCTATCAACGATCCAAAATTTTAAAGAAGCGAGTTTACAAAAAGCCTGTTGAGTTTGCGGCTGTCAAATTAACCTCGCCAGTATTATCTTCGGAAATAAGCTCCGAAGTTTTAATTGAGTTGCCAGGACAAATTAAATTACACATTCCGCCATGCAAAGCGATTCTCACTTTAATTTTAAATATATTGCGAGAGCAACCATGATTTCTCCTGCAGAAGGAGCCAAAATTTATTTGGCACTCGAATCTGTTGATATGAGAAAGGCCGTGGATGGATTAGTAGTACTTGTGGCTGAGACGCTTAAACAAGACCCACAGTCTGGTCATATTTTTATATTTCATAATCGGAGTCGCAACAAAATAAAATGCTTGGTTTGGGATAAAAACGGATTTGTTTTATATTACAAACGGCTTGAGAAGCGCTCTTTCAAGGTTCCCCGTAAAATGACCAATGGTTGTATCATGTTAGACAGGCATGAGTTGAATTAGCTGCTGGCAGGTTTGGATTTTTTAGCGATAAAACACCATCCAGAATTTCAACTTCAGAATTATATCAATAGTATAAATTAATGCTCCTCTAATTAGATAGTTATCCATGGCCTGTTAAAATAGGCTATATAATAAGAAAAATTATTGATAAGACTAAAAAAAATATATTTAAGAAAAATTACGTTACAAGTGATGCTACACAAACGCAAACTAACTATGTTTTTTTAAAAGAAAATTGGTTTGAATTACAGTCAAGGAAACACATTTTGGAAGTAGAATGTGGTACTGGAAAAATCGCCAAGTATTTACCCGACAAATTGCCCGAAACGGTGGTAGATACTCGTGATATTTCAATCTCAAGGGTGTACATTTATACCGACCAGATTTTGGTGATAGAGCGTTAGAGGCTAGCTAGCTGAAATTGACTATCTCTATCATCGCTTTCAGCAGTGAACTCTCCAGTTTCAACACGGTTCTTTAAATTTTTAACCCTCTATTTTTTCACTTTCTGCATTTCACGTGCAAAAGCTCGAACCAAAGAAAAAGAAGAACATCTTGAGTGTCCAATTCTATCGGCTAATAAAATTTTTAATTTTTTGTTGGTGGATATCATGAAAAAATATCGTGAGAAAGGCGTTCTTTTAACGTTTGACAAAAGATCATAAGAATTTTTTCTTCCTGTTGCAAAATGTTTAATTGCATGCTCAGTTAAATTATTATCGGTATCTGATCGTCCATCCTCAATATATCGCATTAAATTATCCCAATATTTTAAGCAGTAATTTAACGCTAAACCGATCAGTATTTTAGGTAGGATCCGTTCTAAATTTTTATCGAGCCGCTCCTTGATTTCGTGCAGCACAGGTTTAGATTTTCCTTATCGTATGTTTTTAATTTCTGCGGGCAATAAATAATTATCTTTGGCTTCTTTTTCGATATGATACAGTTTTGCGATTTTCGATTCCTCATTTAATTGGACCAAGTTGAGAGCCATATCTATTGTTTCTGGTATATTATTTCTCCTGCTTATTATGCAGGATAGTTATCTCGAATTCTGAAGCTGATTTCTAGGTGGGTTTTATTGATCGTGCGTGAATCCCTCCTTTTTGCAAAAAAATATGTTGCAGTTGTTTTAATTAAATTTTCATTTTTACCAGCACCTCTGCTCGTATCCCAGCTAAATAAAATGATGTTAACGATTTCATATAAAAAAACTAGGGCTTTAGATGTGATTGCTTCATAAACGATCAAATATCGACTATTTAAAAATGTCTACTTGAAAGCAGGTTTTTCTTCAACTGTTTCTGTGCTGGCATTAATAAAAATTTGTTTTTGATCTTTTATCTCGGGTCGACAACCAAAATAATTATGAAGCTAATCGGAAACAATAATAAAGCTCTTGTCTCATAAAATAATTTTGTCTTTTTGATTTAGTGAAAGTGAAATTTTCTTAATAAGAGTTAGGATATGTTCCCCTTCAACGACATTTCCGCGTAGTGTAAGGTCCCTAATTTCGCTGTTTAATAAATTATGAAAAACAGTAAGTTCTGTATGCATCACTGCGGATATCTGTACAATCACTTTTCTCTGATCTAGGCTATCCCGAGTATATGTAATGACTCCTTTTTGTTTTAATCTGTTAAGTAACGTGGAGACTGAGCCTGGTAGTAAACCAATATATCTTCCAATATAGCCCGGAGACACTGGACCTAATTCCATTAAAATTTCTAGCGTACGCATATCTGAAAGATTAAGTTTATACTGTTTAGCAATTTTATTTTGATGAATCGTAATAGCCGTATGATATAAACGACATACTTTGATAATTTCGTTGACTAAATTATTACGGTGGTAAGACTCATTAGTTTCAACACTCGGCATTACAAATGATTTTTTTTCAGATTCATCCTGCATATATAACCCTCGAAACTAAAAAAAATCTTAATATGAATTCAAACTATTAAAAAAACGACATCAGGACGTCATTAAACCAGAAACAATGAAATTTCTTAATTATTATTTTTACTATTTATTCTAGGAATTTCCCTAAGTATTGGCGCTGACAATTTCAATAGATTATAGTTATAAGGCACAACTTGCTTTGAATCATTAGGAATTTGTTAAATTCTGATTACAATAAGCTCCGAAAGATAACAGGCCTTCTATCTGATGAAAAAAAGATTTTAATCCAGAGAAGCAGATATAAGGCGAAATGGGTAATGAAAAATAAAATAAACTGTCGCAAAAGTTTGATTTTTGGGAGAAGCGATATCTGTTGAAAGGTTTATGATAAAATTTAGATCGAAAATTAAAATATGCAAACTTCACATCGATTTTCTGATATAATTTGTTTGATGTGTAAAATGGGGTTAATTTCGGTATATTCCCAATCCTTCCTTATTGAGCTGTTGCTGTGTGTATTTGCTTTAGTGTAGCAGAGAATAATGAATTAAACGCTTCCTTATGATAAATTCATTTTGTTGTTCTCGTAAATATTTTAAAAATAATTCTTTAGCAGATATTTTAATATCATTGTCAAAATGCATAATCTGGTGCGAAACTCATCAACTACATTATCATTAATTTGTTGGTAATCCTGCCAAACATAACATTATATACAAATACGTTTGTCCAGGTAATAGTTTTTCTCGAAAATAAGGAATATTATAATAATTTGTAAGGGATATTTTGTTTGCTGCCAAATCGGACAGAATATTATCTTGATGCAGTATAGAACGTAATTATTTTATAGCTCGATCCGCTTTAACGAAATAATAATTTTCTCATAAATTTTTTTACATCCGGTATACTCAAGAGCTATTACTTGTATATTTAAATTTTGTTCGTATATATGCTTACACACGCATAACCGAGTATCATGATTACTTTAATACAATATTAAAAGTTCGCGCTACTCAAAAAATAAATTATTTTGTAGAATTTGACGATGGAAACTAGTACATTAAACTATTATTTTGATGTGTTTTTAGTATCTTAATAACAAAGTGACAGTTAGAAAAACACTCGTTTAGATAAACGGCAATTTAATTAACCAATACTCATGGTTAGAACCAAAAATTAATAAGGACTTTTATCATGCATCCCAGTCTCTTTAATAATCGTGAACAACAATTCTTTGACGCTATTAGAAGAGGTAACCTTTCCAAAGTAATACGGCTGTTAGAAAGGGGGGTCTCTCTTGCAGTTAAAGCTCCTCTTGGTGGTAAGCAAGCACTACATGTTGCTTGTGAGGCTCAGCAAAAAATTATGGTGAAAGAGCTATTAGCATTAGGAGCAGATGTGAAAGCAACAACAGATAGAGGTTTTACCCCACTCCATGTAGCTGCGCAGCATGGAGATAAAGAGACAATACTTATGCTTGTTAAAGGGGGAGCTGATCTTAATGCTGTTACTGACGAGGGTAGAGGCACTACACCTTTACAGGAAGCTGCTCATACAGGTCATTTAACAGCTATAAACGTTATGTTAATCGCAGGAGCTGAGGCGCAATATCGTGAGAGAAAATTTAATTTAACAGCAGCTGATTTAGCTAGACAAGCAGGGCATGATGATATTGCTATTGCACTGCTTGGTTATAAAAAAGCTTTTATGCAAAGGATAAAAAAAATATTGGAAAGTGCGGAAGATTTTTTTTCAAAAGATTCACCTCAAGAAAATTATTATTTACAACTTAAAAATATTCCAATGAATAGCGAGGCAGACGATTATTTTAAGAAACTAAAAATTACGCTGGAGCAAGGTTACCAAACTATTAAAGAGGATGTTCAAAAACTAAGGACCGCTATTATTGGTGTAATGAAGCAGTATAATTCGGATAAGATATTGGAGCACGAAATTAAACAGATTTTATCAGCAAATGTATCTCCTCAGGCAACTATCTAATGTAATAGGAAATTTCAAAGATTTTCCATTAGCCCAAATTGTGTAAATAACTTTAAATGGATTATTAAGAATGAAAAGGTGAGGTTTTAGCACCAAACTAATGTTCTGAGGAGCCTGATTTCACCTCCTAAAAAATAAAACGCTAATTAACCCACCATCCTAGGATCAACATTTTTTTGCGTTCTTTTGTACTAATTTCAAAGATAACATTTAATCCCTCTCGATCTACCAAATCCTGTAAGGATAATCGAATGAATTGTTTTTTTGAGTAGCCAAGAATTTTAGCATATTGGGCAGCTAATTTGGGCCAATCGTTTTTCTGTCATGTTCAATATCGCATAACTGTTGTCGGGAATTTTAAGTTTAGCGGCGAACGCAACTTGAGAGACATCATCTGCATTCAGAAAGGAAATTTCCGATTTAACATTACAATGCCAGCTGTTACAGACCGAAAACGCGAAACTCCAACAAAATTTTCAAACGTTAAAGCAGGAAAGAGAAATACTCGTCTACCAACACCATGAACTCAACCAAATTCATTTGGAGTTGCAAAAAAACAACGCTCTTCTCTTTGCAAAATGTGAGTCCACTCAAGAACAATTGCAAGAAAAAGAAAATCGAACCAAAGAACTGCATCGGTTACATCAGTAAGCGTAAGCTAATCTGGAACATTTTCGGGAAAACTCCCGACAACAACGCTTAATAGAACAAGAAAAAAATGTGGAGTAGGATAGGAAGTTCTAAAATAATAGTTATCTGCTGCTCTTTCGCAAGAGAATACTTACTACAACAGCAATATGATAAATTGACTTATATGCTAGATCAAAAACAAATGGAAAGTGAAAAACAATCCCCTGAAATCGTCCATTTACAAAATAAATTAACGGAAATTCAAATAACTTATACAGATATGAAGGCATCCCAGAAGCACTGGGAAACACAATATCAACAATTAGAAAAGAAAATGGAAAATCAAACCGAATTAAACAGCAAATTTAATCATAGCACCCCTAACCCAACAACTCTCCTCAACTGGGCTTCAACTTGAAAAATTGAAAAAACAAAATAAAATACTATCCATCGAATTCATTTTCATTTAAATGCATTGGGATTTAAATCATTAGAATGGATTGCAGGAAGCGGATATGATCGCGGGCGTAACCTACGCTTATTTACGAAATTATAAAATCCGATCTTATATACCATTGCATGAAGATAATCTGGGAGAGGGTCGGTTAACTAGAGGTATTTTTACCTATGATAGAAAAAATAATCTATTTATCTGTCCCACAGGACATTTAATGTATCCCTATGAGAAATTACATAATGGGAGTAAGCGATATAGAATTATTAGAAAACATTGTAGTACCTGTCCATTAAAAGAAAGCTGCCTATAATAAGCGTTCACGTTTTATGTTCCGCAGTCCCTATCAAGATGAAATTGATAAAGTAAAAAAACGCCAGAAAACTGATCATTTTAAAAAAAACTTAATGAAAGGCAGTGGAAAATTGAGGGTTTTTTCAGAAGTAAAACAAAATCATGGTCTTCGTTGTGCAAAATATTAAGCCGGTAATCCGCTTTATTTACTTTTTTGTTGGAAAAATAATATTGACTCTTTTTTGAAATATATTAAGTTTTTAAATAAAGGCAGAGTTTATCATCGGTTCCAATTGAGCTCGACGTAAAAACTAAGGTTTTTCAACAGGCCGTTTGAACTACTGCAACTTTACCGAATGCTGAAAAAAGAGCAGAATAAGAAAATCTGTTTCCCGTTTATAGAGCAAATAAAAAATTTGCGACACAACCGTTTTTTATTTTTTTAAAAAATAATCTTTTTCAAAAAGATTAATTCTTTGAAGAGAACGTATGTGAGCTACAAAATCTACCTCTTTTTTGAACCCGAATTTTTCTTTCATTCGCTGAATGTGATTTTCTACTGTACGTAATGTAATACCTAATTCTTGGGCTATGTTTTGATACGGCATCGATTTCTTAAGATAAACTGCAATCTCTATCTCTCGATAGGTAAAGTAGATTTTCGGATTTTCAGGAGTTAAGAAATATTGATCTTTTAAACGAGGTCGATTTGGTACATTATAATATTTTTTGTGAATACTCAACGAATCCGCAGCTTCACGTTGCCAGGCTAATATATGATTCTGAAGTTTTAACACCATTTTCTCCGTATTCTAAAACCTCTATATCATAATTTTATGTATAGTTATTATTTAAGTGGTTATTAAAAATTGGTTTCATCTTCTTATTAAATTGATTATATTTTTAGACTTATTTATGTAGCCATCTTATTTCCCTAACATAGTGAGAAAAAACACTATTACCCTGCAGCCCATTGCGCTTCAAAACCTCCCAAAATTGCTTTCTGAGATGTGATTTCTTTTTTTATTTCCGTTCCCATCGTCGCTATTTGAATTGTTTCACTCACTGTAATGATAAATTTACCTATTGCTGCTTCAATCTCATCATTCAAATTCTTATGAACCTCTGGCTTTTGTAAAAATTCTGGCTTGAAATTGGTTTCTCTATTTTCCTGTGCTTCTAATTCTGCAATTATTTTGTTTTGACTATCAATCAAATATTGAATAAGAACATATAAATCAGAAGACAATGTTAAACTAGAAGTATGGAATCCTAAGAAACCGCTCGAAATTTTTATTATCATTTGCTGAGGTGGCATAGCAGCTTTAATGTTAATATTAATGAGTTTTTTATATTGCTCTAAAGTACATTTTTGTGGTGATTTTATTAAACGATAAATTTCTGTTCTGATTTTCTTTAATGCGCGCAAAGATCCCTCCTCGTTGCGAGGATAATTAGGATGGCTTTCTACATAAGTAGCACACAATTGACTTAATATATCTGCTACGGCTTGAAATTGACTCAAATAAAAACACATAAATTCAATTCCTCATTAGTGTGGTAAATAAAAATTTATTTTTAAGTAAATCCATTGAGGCACATGTGAGATATTGGTCATAGTAGTTTGAGTTTCTTAATCTAAAGTATTACACTTTATATCAAGATCACAAATTCTAAATCCAATGAGGGATTCCATTCAGAATTAATTTTAGGTCAAACTCTAACTTTATAAAAATTAAAGTGCGTCGTCAACATCCATTTTCCAATTCTGAAGTTCGTGGATAAAGCAAAGTCTTATCCACGAACTTCACAATTGTTACTATAATCAAGTATAATCTTTTTAGGTTTTAATTTTAATTTTTGTTTAAGAACATCATATGGGGTTTTACTATTTAATTCAGCATGAGGACGGTGACAATTATAAAAAAGCATTTCATTTAATTTCAGATATGTAAGGTACTTAATAATTCCAATGTATTTGGATAGTCAACGGATTTTTTGTTTTCCATGATTTTTTTGAAATAACGACTTTTTGTTTGGTGTGTAAAACGGGATTAATTTCAGCATATTCTTCTTGAATGGGGCTGACCGAGTAAGCAGGCCACATTGCTGCAACAACCCGATCCTCTAAGAACGCAGCTTGCGAGTTTCCCCGCACTGCGCTAAAGCATTTTTAAGATCAGTTATCTGATTCGGCTTCTTTATCTACTACATTAGAATGTCGGCAAATCCCGAACATTTGATCTCACATCACGAGGATTTACTCTAAAGCGTTTATCTCGTTTTTCAAAATAATTCTTGTAGTTAGGGTCAAATGGATTGGTATCGCTTCTGATTTTTGGGTTGTGTCGCAAATTTTAAGTGATTGGGTATACTGTACATCCTAGTTAGCAAAGCGGTTTCAACTTGATAATCAGTTTTACAGGCCGTCATTTTATGAAAGATATCATCATAGTGGTGATTCGTTGATACCTTGCTTATGCACTAGTTATCGTGGCAATAGAAGAATTAATGCTAAAATAAGGAATTCCCGTGGATGATTCGACTATTCATCGGTGGGTTTTTCATTATGTTCCTTTATTATAAAATGAATTCCGAAACAAATAAAAGAAAATTAGTGCTAGTTGGCATATGGACGAAACATATATAAAAATAAAAAGCGGTATGGAATTATTTTTATCGAGCTATAGATAAAGAAAGAAATACAGTTGATTTTATGCTGTCAAAAAATCGGAATGAGTCTGCTGCAAAAGTCTTTTTTGAAAAAGCGATGGGTTCATGTGGATTACCAGAAAAAATGACCATCGATAAAAGTGATGCTAATAAAGTAGAACTGGATAAAATGAATTTATTATTTTTATGGGGATGCTTCTATTTTCAAATTAAGATAAAGCAAATTAAATATCTTAATAATATGATTGAGCAGGATCATCGAGGAATTAAAAAAATTATAAAACCGATAATGGGATTTAAAGCCTTTTATTCTGCAAAATCGACTTTAGCAGGAATTGAACTTTGGCGAAGGCTGAAAAAAATCAGCATATTCACACTGACAATTCTTCTGTGTTTGAACAATTTTATAAATTGCTTGTGAAAGTAGCATAGAAAGTACATTTGGCACGTGAATCATTCTTGATTACAGCATGATCATTGGGACTTTACAGATCTAGTTTTTTCTTTTGAAACATCAATGCCTGTAATGATTTCTTCTAAAAAATTTGACATAATGTTTTTACTTAAATTTATGCTCTGTATTATAATTACCCGAACTTTATGTGCATACTCCCGTTCGAGCTATTAAGTTAAAAAAGACGGCATATCCGATCCTACACGTACTTTCAGTACCATCCAAAAATTGCATAGTGCCGTCTCACCCTTACTGTTTGAAGTGTCAGTAAGGTTATCAATCGTTTAGCTTTAATTTGCAAGCCAGTAGTTATATAAATCTAAGATACAACCAATTTATTAAAGAAGACGTGCAGAGATTAAGAAGCAATATCATTACTGCCATGAAGCAACATAATGCTGATAATTAAAATCAAATCTATTTTGCCCTCTCAAAACAACAACACTCAAAGTTACCAGCTGTTATCGCAAAAGGGATATATAGCTAAATTAAGGAGGCACTTGTAAAAGTTGAAGATATTAATCAAGCCGTTGATACGCATAGCAATACATCAGTACTTTTAGCACTGAAATGAGGATTTCAAGATACAGAGGAGGCTACTACAATAAGCAATTTATGAATCACTGAAATTAATTCCAAATGTATTTTTATATTTTATTTAAATCTAAATTTAGTGGCTTAATACACTAGATATTTTTATAGAAAAATAATATATGGTAACTTAAATTCAACAGATTACCATATCAAATCAGTGAATTTACTCTACGTCAGACATAAATTTAAACTATCCGTATTTTCTTTATTCTTTTCGCTACGTTAGCGAGTATCACGATAGGTTATCAACAGATTTATCCCAAGTTTCTGTGGATAAATGGTTGGTGTCGTGAAATAAAACTCACATTTGTTGATAAAAGACAAAAACTGTTTGAAAAATAAATTATTTTAATTAAGTTTCCAAACCAAATTTAGTTAGATTCTACAAAGAGAATCGGATGCTTGAAATCGCTCTTCGGTTGACTGTATCTTATCATCCGCAGATGCAATAATTCTGGAATCCTTTTTAAGGAGTTGATGTACTTGGTTCAAGAGGAAAATTAATAACTGGAGGTGAGGTATTTGCTTTGGAGAAATCGATTTTCCCCTTGGATGAAAAAGCTGGTAATTGATAACTCTGGAAATAATGAGCTACTTCTTTTCCGAAAAAAATTGGATTTTGAAGAACATATAGTAACGTGGAGTCATTTACTTGTTTACTTTTACTTTCAAGACTATTTTTTAGTACTGCAAACAGATACTCTGCATCCTGTTCTTTGTATGATTCATTAAAAAACCTGTAAAGCCATTTACAGATAATAATTCTAAACCCAAGGAGACAGCTTCTTTATTAGCTTTTATCGGTTCAAAAGATAAAGAATTCAAAATATTTTCTACTTGCAAGAGGTTAGCTTGATATTGATTTATTTTTTCTTCTTCTGTTGCTTCGGCTTTACTACTAGAAGGGGAAGGCAGCTGAGAGATACCCGTTGGAGTTTTTCTAATAATAATTCTGAGATCAGGAGGAATCCATGTAAAATCTAAATCGTGCCGTCCTCTAAATTTGAGCGCTAAATCAAGCTTCTCTCCTAATAAAACGAGATTTGTAGTATCTAGCAGAACACAAAACACGGCAATGTAAACAGCAGAGTTTTTAAATTCCAATATAGAACTCTTTTTTTTCTGTTTTTTCAGCAGAACTTATGTAAGGATTTACTAGAATTTCTGCTAATATTTGAGCTTCGGCATGCACACCAGGCTCTAGAGATTTAGTTAATATGTCATATTGATTATTACTAAAAGCCTCTAACAAATCTTGATCTAATTCTTTATTTTTCTGTAAAAACGTTTCCATTTTGCTTAGAAATCAAAGCTCCAGGCTGCTGACGAAATTATAAAATTAGTTACTGCAAACAATAACAAGTTGGATGTAAAGAATTTGCCTGAAGCTGCGAAACAAGGGTTGCTTGGAAGGATATGTGGAATTTAACGAGGTGACACAATCAGTGTCAATTTTACGGCCTCCATTATATTTCTGCTAAAGTGGTGATAGACATATTTAATTTCAATTAGTTAGACTCTATGAACTGTGATTAAGGATAGAAAAAGATTGTTTTACGTCTACGTCGTAGCTAGGCATGTTCGAGTAAATTTAAAGCAGCGCAAGATGTTGTATCGCTATGCTTCTTATTTCAAAATGACACTTTTGATGTTTAATATATCTTGAAGCAAAGAAAGGAAGTTTTTGTATGAGCCTATATGTATGATGGAATAACAGCACTTACAGATCAGTATTGTAAAAAATTTCTCAATCAAGAATACGGTGACCTCGCAAGAATCATTACATCCAAGCTTTGCGATTTACAGCCAAGGTCAATTTGTTGATTGGGCTGTGGGATCCTTTATGTAGTAAGCACGCTCTTTAATTTTGCTTCAGATACGTTCATCAACTTGGTGGATGTGTGTGAGACCTTCGGTTTATCAGTGCGTGCGGTGAGTATTAAAGCTGCAAAGATTTGTGAACTCATTGTGGAAAGTTGATGAACACCTTTTATTTTATGAACGCTTCTCATGATAGTAGTAGAGTAGGTAAATTATCACAAATAATTTATAAAATATAAAGACCCACTTTTGCGTGGGTTTCACGTTCCTTTACAATTAGCCTATCGATGCTTTAAAAATTAAAGTTTTAGTTTGTTGTTTCGAGTTAGGAACCTCTTCTTCAATTCTAAATAAATTTCTTTTATACTGAAAACAAAGCCTGCACTGAAGTTCTTTGAAAATGGTAAAATGATTCGATGTCCGGCTCTAGTAAAAGAGTATTTATTCGTTGTTTCAAAGCATGATAATACTCTTCAGCTTTAATATGTAAAAGCAACCTATCTACATAGGGTTTTAAAGCTGAATTTAATTCAACAGACTTTCCATAAAATGAAACAGTATCATGAAATCGTTTTCTCCAATATTCATCGATGTGTTTTTCATTTTTATCAGATAAATCAACTTCAGTCTCAATCACATCAGACAGTAAAAACGCAGCTGTTAAATAAGCCCACCCAGTTTGCTGAGCTTCCAATGCATTAACAACAAGAGAAAATTTTTCGCCAGATAGGTTGGTTGGCAGTGAAATAGAGCTTGGTATAACCCAAAGTCCTTCATGGATTAGGATTCTCAGATAATTGCAAAAATATAAAATATCTATTAAATCATTTTCCTCTGGCGTGAATAAATTTCTGTTTCTTTTCACTTCTCTTATTCCGTATAAAAAAATTTGAGTTTCCAACGAGAATGGGAATGAGCCCAAAGTGTTTAGAGCTCTCTATCAGACAGCCAGGTATAATCCAAAATATCATTTCTCAGATCGATGGGGTTAGGGTAATGTCTAACTTGATCTAGAAAAGATGACGCCGCATCAAATCGATTTAATTCTTCTTTTATTAAAGAAAAAATACTTAAAAAACGCATAATTAAAAAGCTCCTCTTCATTTTGACCCTTTAATTGTAACATCGATGGATTAAAAAACTTAACCCAGAAAATAGTTTCTTCGCTTAATCGCTTAAGATTTGGCTTTACGGGTGCTTCAATATTGCTGGGAGAGGAAATAAAGATACTGAGGGCTTCTGTACGGTGGTTTAATTCAATTGCATCCTCTGGCTGCACCCGGAATAATTATATTGTTTTTCTGCGTTCATCCAATCTACTGTTATTTAAATGAAAATTCCTATTTGAGAATTGAAATAGTTTCCTTAGGAGTGGAACGTGTGGCTCTACTAAATTTTTCAATGCTAAGTACTTGGGTCATATTCGGCGAAAAATGCGGAACTAATAAGGACTTAACTCTTTCTTGGAGGGGCAATGCGTGTAGGTGCTTGGTGTTAGACTCATGTTGATTAATTACATTTCCTTATTTTCCAATTGAACCCCTTATTCGATTAGCGTTAAAATAGAAAAAAAATAAAGGGATAAAATATGAAAATATTTACGCTAATTTTCAGAAAAATGAAACGAGATTGGTTAGCTCATCATGGAAACAGATGGATCCGTTATATTTATAGCTCTGCTGAAAGCGGTGATAGACATAGTCAATTTCAGCTAGCTAGACTCTATGAAACTGGGACTAAACTTATGGAAAAAAATTTGATTTATGCCTATGTGCTTTATTATATAAGTGATAAAAAAGGGGTAACAAAAGCGAGTGATTGTTTAGAGGCTCTAAGAGGCCAAATGCCCATTCTGCAATGGCAGGAAGCGCAGAATATAATTTCTAGATTAGATGAATCAGAAATAATTCCACCATCGACATTTCCAAAACTATTAAAAAAGGATGATTTAAAAATTTTTTAGCATTAAATAAAAGATGAAAAATGTTGCTTTTTTATGTAGGAATATATTGACGAAAGGTATCTTATGGTTAAAAATAATTTCGATTTAATGGAAACTTCAGTCCAATTTAGTACGAAATCAATTATGTGATTCTTAGAGATTTTTTCAATTTTCTGCGGTAAAAAGATGAGTGTAAAAATATTTGAATAAGTTTCAGGATGCTGCACTTTTTCACATTTTTCTCCTTTAATCATGGCATTTCCCCTCCTGAAAAAATTGTTAATTTATATACAACCACCTAAAACTACTTTTTATTCAAAACGTATTTTGACAAACATTTATCTCTAAGCAGTTTTTCTAAAAAATTTTATAGTAACCTTCCTCATAATTAACGAGTTGCTTTTTGTATGATTCATATATTCTTATAACTGTTGATATTAGAAGGCCAGATTTAATTTTATTAATATAACCCCCGAACTCATGTTTATAAATTTCTTGCGTTTTTTCAAATGATTTTTTGAGTTTCATTTTTTCCTTCGGGGTACGAAGAATAGGCAGATCATGGTGAAAGTAATGTCCAAATACGTTAAGACAAAAATCATAATAAAAGGTAGTTTGAAGTATGTGGGCTTGCCACACGCTATCAATATCCTTAGAAGGAGGTAAATCTAATTGTGGATATTTCTTCCTTAAAAAAAGATAATTTCTATATTGCTTAATGCCTACCAGAGCAGTTTTTTAGGCCAATGGTCAATATAAACTAATTTTTTAATGACAGATCTGAGATCTGCTGTATAAATATATTGACTACCAATATCAGTTATAAAATCAACATTTTTAATTTTCGATGAACTGTCCATAGCAGAATCTTTTTCTTATTAATATTAAATCCATTTTAAGATTTAAATTTTAGCATCTTAAATCAGAATTTTCTAGAATTTTTTAAATCAGGCAGATACATGCAGAATAAATCATTTTTACTCCATGAAATAAATAGATACATCTCACTCGAGATTGAAAAAATTAATTATTTATAAAAATCTAATAATTAAATATAAAATTATATTTTACATGCCTTAAAATTGAGATGTAATTAATTTGTGGCATGGTATTACTATACATCGATGCAATGGTATTAACTTGTAAGTTGTAGCTTTCCTGCATAAGTAAAAACACAAAAATCTTCTCTAACTATTTGTGAAAACGCGTCTTGGCCGAACGCTTGATTGGTAACCATGTTGAAAATGTTTCTCGTGTTGAGGAATCCATTTAAAACAAAAGGTGCTTTTCGTTCACCGCAAGAAATGACCTGGATGCCAAACACGCTGAACCGATCTGATAAATGCGTATAAATCGTGATGATTTATTGATAATAACAAAATGCTTTCGGATAAAATGAGGCGAGTAGGTATTTATTTTTATCATTTTTTTGGCAGTTATTTTACAAATTCTCAACATTCTCAAAGCCATTTTTAATTTAGCGGAGAGCAAATTAGTCTTTTTATTTTAAAAATGGCTTTTCACGTTGGACTAAATATATACGAATTATTTGCACGAATATTAAAATCGCTATCGATAATAGACGACGAACTAGCAATACGTTGTGCGACTTGTGTTGGTTTTGATGATCTCAACCACTTTTCTTACATTCATTTTTGGCAGAATGCTAATCAGCATATGCACATGATCCTTATCATAATCCATTTCATTTATATCAATCTCAGAATAATGGTTTTTTAATTCTGATTCTTTCCATCCTGTTCAAATGCATAGCCTCATTAAATCCTGACGACGATACTCTATAGAAAATACAATGGGTGATACTCGTAATAGTAGAAACGATGGCTCTGTTTCCTTAATTTCATCCTACTATTTTATAGTATAATTCAGTAAACATCCCATCCCTGAGCTTACGAATAGGGTTTTTAAGTAAGGATTTTGTAAATGACTCCTCATGGGCTTCTGCTAGATTTCATGAATTTAATATTTTATAGTGAATCTTTCGGAATTGATATTTTTAGCTCTTCTTATCCCATTATGCCACTGGGATATACAGAGCATAGTTTTTACATTGACTAGCAGAGAGATATAATCTTTAAACACAATGTACCTTTAATTTATTTCTTTGGTATTATTAATATTAGAAAAATCTTCAGAAAAGAGAGGAAATTTTCATGTCAAATCGTTTTATTTTTATCGATGAAGAAAACAAAGAACAATACAAAGAAATGTTATTTGCATATCTTCGAAGTGATTTTAATAGGAGAAAAAAACCGAAAAATCATTTCTGGTGTAATAGATCAACAATAAAGGAAGCATTTGACAAAGGTGAGGCTATGGTTACTTTAAATGAGGGAGGAGAATTAATTGGATACATGATATGGAGTTTATCTGATGACCACTTTCATGCTGAATTAAGTATCGTTGAAGTTAAAGAGAATTATCGTGGGCAAGGTATTTTTAAAAACATGCTAACCCAATTTATAGAAAAGTTTACTGAAACAAGGATATTATCAGCTTCTGTTCTTTCTCAAGCTGAAGTTGTTTTTGATAAAGCAGGATGGAAATGTGTTCAGTTTCCTCATCAATCAAAAAAATATTACAAAATTGTTAGGCCTGGATTGAGTCCATCGGATACATTACCGAACGGACCTGTTATTGCAATTTGCTCACAAGACTTCTATCAAGTTGAAGCTAATTTAACCCAATACCAGCCTTTAATGAAATATTTTCAACTCTCCTTAGATCAGGATGGGAAATTAGATGAACCTATTGTCACAGAATATTATTATGAAGGCTATATTGGCGTATATTTCAATAAGGAATTAATCTGCCAAGGTAAGGCGAAACATTTATTTCAGGGCCCAACTGTATATGGTCAACGTAATCTATTAATTTTAAATCAAATTATGCCAGTTGATCCTACGCCATTTAATGAAAAAGGATTTTTCTCTCAGCCATCAGCGAAAATTAATAGTCAAAAGCGAGTAAATGAAAATGAAATAAATGTCACTTCAACTTCTGCAAGTAGTAGTGAACAACCTATAAAAAAACAACGATTGACAGCAAATTCGGCTCTTTTCCAAACACGTGAATTTAAAGAAAAGCCAAAAGAAGAAGATATACTTGTTGCAGCGCTTAAGCGGTGATTTGCTGAAATCTTTTCCCTGGCTAACTGAAAGATTTTATTTCATTGTCTACAAGAATGAAATTGAAGGTAGCATATTTGGGTCTATAAGTTAAGTTGTGCAGATGAGGTTAGTGAGATGCCTTTTGAGTTGATTCAGCATATTTAATCCAACGAGAAAAAGCCGTTTTTAAAATAAGAAGACTAATTTGTTCTCCATTAAATTAAAAATGGTTTTGAGAATGTTAAAATTTGTGAAATAGCTGCTAAAAAAATGATAAAAATAAACACCTTAACTATCGGAGGATGAATTTGAAATTGTATGCAGCTGCAACCATAATTGCAATTATGCGATCACCCTCTACACCATACAAATAATTTCTGCTCAAACGACCCTCATTTTTTAAATGCCCGGTCGAGGTTCAGCGACACTCCGACGTTTTAATTCTCGTTTGATTGTTGCTGTTATTCCCTTTTCAGATATAAATACGCGTAATTTATTCGGATGTTGATGTCCCCGATAACCTTTATCAGAGTTATCAATGTATGCGCACTCAAATTCAATGCCCCGTTTGTGTCTTTAATTCATTTAATGCTGGTAGTAAGGTGTATTCATGAAGTGCTTTAGCATGTAGGGTGAATCGTAAACAATGGAATGAACCCATCCACCTTTACAAAGGCTTCTAAAGAGCCGATAGTAAATTTCACTAAAATAAAGATAGAGGGTTCACTATGAATATTACCACATTGGGGATAGATCTTGCTAAATCGGTTTTTCAATTGCATGGAGTTAATTTAGAAGGAGAAGCTATTCTTAAAAAGAAATTATCACGCAGTGAATTATTAAAATTAATTGCCCAATTGACTCCCTGCACAATCCTATTAGAAGCCTGCAGCAGTGCAAATTATTGGGCACGTCAGTTTAAAAGATTGGGACATAGAGTTAAATTAATTAGCCCTCAATATGTAAAACCATTTGTAAAAACGAATAAAAATGATCATAACGACGCTCAAGCTATTGTTGAAGCAGGGACTAGACCCAGTATGAATTTTGTTTCACCTAAATCGATTGAACAGCAAGATATTCAATCTATTCACCGCGTTCGAGACCGTTTAATTGCGAATCGGACAGCAGCAGCTAATCAAATAAGAGGTTTGCTCGCCGAATACGGAATTATCATTCCACAAGGTATTTGGAACGTTAGAGCTAAATTGCCGGATATATTGGAAGACGGCGAAAATGAATTAACCATTCGCATGCGCAAATTAATTCAGGATCTTTACCAAGATTTATGTCATTTAGATGATCGAATTCAGCTGGCTACACCCAAGCATTCTGTGGGTTTCCTTAGAGGACCAATACTAAATGGAATAATATGTGCTGCAACCTCTTTAACTCATTTTTCTTCATCAATTTCGGTCGAATTACCAATGTCATCAGGCAAGTGATTTGTCTTTTTTTTCATTGTTAATGGAACGTTTTTTCCTGGTATTGAATTTATAGCTTGCAAAGCGAGGTATACCACCTCATGTAATTTGAATTCAATAATCACACCTGTAAATTTAATCTTTAAATTTACGTACATTTAAGAAGCCTTTATATTATTAAATAATTCATGAACGGTTAAGTTTTTGTTCCAACCTCATTGCAGTAGATAACAATTTCAGTTGCGACATTTTATGTAATATGCGGTCTTTGCAAACTAATCAATCGATATTTTGTTTTATAAAAATGATCACCCATTTTCTATCTGTAGGTAGATTTACTTTTCCAGCTAGGAATAATCATTCTCCATATCTTTTTGTCCATCCCAGATAGTGCATTTTCGTAGCGTTGTACAAAATGGTAAATAGAATTTTTATGACCGAGATAAAATAGTTCTTGCTGCCCACCTTGATTTCTGCCCACAGATAATTTGTCTAGCGCATACTGTCCCACTGGAAGTAGCAAAGATAAATTCTTCTTCCAATGAGAAGCATTAAGAAAATCTTGCAAGCGGTACAGCTTTTAATTAATCGGGAGCTTTAATCACGTTCTTTTTCTTTTTGGAATTTCTGTAATTTTCAGATTTAACATTACAAATACATTTTTTAAAAATCAAATAATATTTTTTATGTGAATTATTTCTTTAATTTTAAATAAATATATTGCAAGTGCATATCTTAATTTTTTGTCAATGTTGCTGAGCAAAATAAAGTAATCACTCTTAGTGGCGTATTGTTGAGTGCGCCATTGATGAATTGTTTTGTGATTAGTGAAAGACAATTTACACTACTTCTTCTAGAATTACAGAGACATTTTATAAGTCCTACAATAACTTACTTAATTAACAGAGCATTAATTCATGAGGTGATATAATTTTTGAAGTTGGGATTCCAGATGCTGTTTTTTTTCATTAATTATAAAATTCCAAGTTATATGACTACTGTTTATATTCAGTATGTAAACTTAAAGGCCGTGATGAGATATACTGCAATAATAGAATTTAAATCCATTAAATAAAAGGGGGTTGATGTGAAGGACTATGTTTCAGAGAATTTAAATGAGTCTTCCACAGAAATAAAATATTATTATCCTAAAGAAACGGAATTTAACTCGCTTCGAAAGTCTTTAAAATTCGGGATGGATTCAAAAGAAATTAAAGTAATCAGAAAATTTCACTGTAAGTGCCCAAAACACCAAAATATAATTTTAGTAGCTCTAGTTTCCCAATTCAAAAATACCCTAACCATTAGAGAATGTGAGTTCACTGCACAATCAGAAAAAATTGCTATCAATAAAGAAGGCAAGATACTTTTTAACGTATATGAATTTTACAGTGCTCATCCTAACTGGAGAGTCCGAGTTGCAGTTGCAGTGGGATTGGGTAAATTAAAGACCCAGAATGCTTTCAATCTATTATTTTCCTTGTTAACAGACTTACACTTCGGCGTTGTGCTTGCAGCTCTACAATCCTTAGAAAAATTAGGGCCATCATTTTTAAAGAGATTATGTACATTAGTTCCCAATATTAATCAAAAACATGTTCAATTCTTGGTATATCGATTAATAAAGAAAGTAAGATTTGGAATGTGCTTTGATAATACCTTAGAACAATCCTTAAAAAAATTAAGTAAAAGCCAATTAGTCATAAAAGTACCTAAAAAAGACAAAAAAACTAAGATACTTGTTCCCAGAGAAATTTTTTATAATCTATTCGCAGATGATCATAGAAAAAATTATTTTAACCACTGGAATAAATTAAATAAAGGGATAAATAAAATAACAAACATTATACAATTAAATGGAGAAAGGATTTTAATTAAGAGAAGCAGATTTACTGTTAATAATGTAAAGAAGAATAAAATAAACTACATTAAAAGCTTATTTTTTCGAGATGCGATACCTGTAAATATCAAAAATATCCTTAACCCACAACAGGGGGAAGTATATTGGTCTATTACAGATACTTATGATCCAAAAATAACACGGCCAGTCCTTATAATGGCCCCAATTGACCAAAAATCTGGAGATATACAGGTAGCACCTTTAACCACAGATACCTTATTACCTTCAGACAAAAATGTAATTGTAGATATTGCCAATAAGAAAAACAGTGTGCAACTATGGAGACAAAAAATAATTCATCAATCATTGCTCTTAAACAAATACGGAGAAATATCTAAAGATGTTTTTGAAAAACTCAGTAAAAAAATAGAAGAACTAAAACAGAATTCCATTTTTTCTAAAAAAAACATAAGGCTAACTTTCATAATAAAAGACCAAAGAATTTTTCCGACTTAGAATATTATCTCGATGATATTCCTGTGAGCTTTTTGCCAGAACCAAAAATTACTATTGTTCCCCATCCCGCTTCTCTAACTGTCAATGAAAAAGAGCCAATAGTTAAAAAAACAAAAAAAAGTGGCTTAACTTTACTGAATTTTTTGCCTTCATCTTTGCTAACTAAAGTTAAGGAAAAAAGCCCAATGGTAAGTCATTCAAAAAACTTTAAGGGTAACGAAATTGAGATTATTTCGGAAAATACTTCGAATATCAAGCCTACCCAAAAAATTCCTAATAGAAAAAAAGTCATGGATGCTGGGTACACGACGACATTAACTTCCTCAAATACGCGGAAAATGTTCTCCAATTTAAAAAACTGCTCCTTAAATAAATTTAGAAAAATCATAGCACAGGTTCCTGATCTCAATCAAAAACATCCTAATAAAAGAGGAGATACTCTTTTAATGGTTTTATTAAGAAGAAAAGAACTTAGAGCTGATAGTGAAATACCTAAAATTAAGATGTTACTTAAATATGGAGCCCTATGGACAAAGCAAAATAATTATGGTGAATCTGCAGAGAAACTAGCAGAAAATCATACTCCAAAATTAATCACAAGTTTAAAAAATATATAATAAATAATTAGTTGATGAATCACATTTTAGGAGAAAATCGAACGGTTAGAGGAAGGGAAAAATAGGCTTCGCTCTTATCCGTTAATCATATTCTACAAAAATGGGCTGAAAAATGTGATTTAAATCGAATAGAGTATTCAAGTAGTCATCTGGGATAGTCACTATTGTTGATGGAATTTGTTCTATAGCAATTTTTAGAATATCATATCTTGATCAGCAGTGAAAGCATTAAGTACAATTGTAGATGAGCATAATAATCGATTAATTCGGCTGGCGGAATCATATAAATAATCCAAAACTAATTTAATAAATTAGTAAATTTCTTATATTCCAAACATAATTATTAAATTATATTTTTTACATCGTATAAATTAGTTAAAAATACGTGTTTGAGTAAATTCATGAATTAAAGTACCAACGGGTATCAATGGTTTCATAATACTGAGTATCTCCATTGACTAAAAGCCTCCTTAACTATCCTATTTTCAAGGTTAAATTTACTAAAATAAAGATATTTCCTTACTTATTTTTACATTTTTGCGGCGAGTTACATAAATTGATTATTCTCATCAAAGATGAATTCAAATACTTAGATAGAGTTGCGCAATAATTAGTGAATATTTTAGTAATACAAAATATCGTTTAAAAACTTGCTAGGTATAATATAATAATCAAAAGATAATCCCGTATTTTAGGAATAAGTATGCGACCAAGTAAACGAAAACTAGCCGAAATTAAATCTGATTTATCAGAAGCCGTGCCGAGAAAATCTCAACGAAGAAAGAAAAATCAAACCAATCCAAAACTGACGATTGAAGAAAATAAAGTAGATGAAACAAGCGGACAAGTTGGAACAATCTCCCTTGAATCCCCGGTCCTCTTGTTGGACATAATTAATAAAAAGGTAAGAAACGAAATTAATTTAAAGAAAAGAGAGACTAATGAACGTAATATCTCTCAGAAAAAGTTTGATTCTATTGCTAAGATCTTAGAGGGCAACAGTAAATGTGTTGCAGTGGCTTTTATTAATGGAAAATTTCTTATTGCCGCTAATGAAATAACACAGGGTTCTGATGAGAATCGAATAATAGATTTAATTAAGATGGCTATGCGTTATTTTTCTGATTTGGCCCACTTGAAAGAAAATCAGGATTTTCAGGAAGAAAAACTGCTAACAAAAATGATATTTAATGCAAGCATACTGGCATCTCAAGTAGCCTGTATTTACCCTGAGGATGAATTAGTTCCACAAATTCAATCTATGGTTCAGGATGAATTAAATGGAAAAGGTTTAAATCACAGAGAATTTATTAAAAAATTTAGAAAATATGCTAGCTATGTGGGAAAAGCACGTGCTGCTTTTGTTGATATTATTCAAGATTTTTTAAAATTAAAAAATTCTTTGAGTGGACAAGGTGATGCCATTTCAAAATCTCAGCTGGACGCCTTTAAGCTAGAGGATGGATATCTAATATTACAAGAGCAGCCTGAACGAACACACGCTGAAGTTCAAATATTAGCGGAAATAGTCAAACTTGTAGAGGAAGGTAGAGTTCAATTCAAAAAAGGGGCTCATCTTATGTTTGAGGTAACTAATATTGTTTTTGAAAGTAATGAAATTCCATTAAGAATAAAATACGCCGGTGAACACAATTTAAATTTTGATTGGCTACCACCTCAAATTTTCATGAAAGGATTTTACGCTGATCAAGTTAGTTCAAAAAAACAAAAATCGATACCGTTTATTATTGGCTTTCTTACTGCTAACAGGATTGCGGAATTAGGTTTAGATAAAAAAAAGAAGGGAAAATTTCATAAAAAAGAAAAAGAGCCAGTTAGCATGGTTGCTACTCCTTCTCCAAGTCAGGCCAAAATGGGAATCGATGAAAGAATTAAACGATGCACACACCTATTGAATCAGGAATTAGAAATATATAGCAATGGATTGCGTTTTAATAGCCATTTAGAAAAAAGCATCAAGTTAGTAACAGCAGCTTTAAATTTCCTTAATTCAGAGAAAATCAAGTATGTTTTGGCGCATACAACTCTAGACAAGCAAAGGCTAATGAGTGTTTTTAAAAGTTTGAGTCAACAATTGTTTGGTATTGAGGTAAACTTTGAAACGCTGTTACTATTTTTAGCGACTAAGAATATATTTGATGAGAGTACATCTTTATTTATTCAAACTAGTTTCTCTGGTTCTACAGTAAACTATCAAGAAGAAATTGAAACCTCTTTCTCTCAATCTCATCACCAAAAAAATCCAGGTAAAGAAATCTCTCCAAGCTCTAGAAAAAGGAGTTATCCCAAAAAACTCTTTGATGAATTCGGATCAAAAGTCCAAGATGAGGAACAACAGCAATTGTCGCCCTCTGCAAAATGAAAGGAGGTTAGCTTTGTTCAACTCGAATATATAAATAACAGTTACTATTCAAAAAAAAAAGACCCTTGCATTGAATAACAAACTGAGAGTTGTGGTAAAATATGTTTTTTATTATGATGAGTTTCTAATAAGAGTTATTTATTAAAAAACCATTAAAATATTCCTTGGAGAAGGCCTACAAAGGAGAGAACATGGTTTTAAAAAAAAGGTTCATTGGCCCTCAGATCTTAATAAGGCACTTTCTGAACATAGTATTTTTAATAAAAGCAAAAAACAAAAAAAGGAGTATAAGTCTCAAATGAGTTTCGCAGATACTGCAACTCAAATTTATGATTGTATTTCTGGATCAGAAAATGTAACTCCATTGACAATAGAAAATGTGAAGTCTGTTTTAAGTCAACTTGGGCTTAATAATGCACCGGAAGTAAAGGCATTTTATTCCTCGAAGTCAGGCAAGGGAATTTTATATAACGCCATCGTAACCGACCCATACTTTTTTCTACTGAACTTTATCAGAATTTGCATGCAAATCTATCCTACTATTCGAGATATTATCATGAACAATCTATTTGTGGATCACACTTTGTCGGATTTCTTAATGATGGAGAAGCAGTTTGAAGAAGATAAAGTGAATTCTGTGAAGTCCCATGAATATCGAGCTATCAAAATAAAAATACTATTTGAAATTGATCCTGACGGTATGGAGAAATTTCTGCATGAAAATCAGGAAAATATGCCTGAACAATTTAAAAAAGAATTTGAAAATGCATGTCATAAAAATAACTATTCACTAAAGATCTGAAAAATTTCGGCTTTTCAACTGATAGGAGGAATTTGTAGTCATATAATCATCATTAAAATGTTAATTAAGCTATATTCAAAAAATAGCTTATTTTATTTTTAATTTTAAATCTATCCTATTGTTAATTTTAGACCTTGATTATTTGTTGGAATTGAACAAAAAATGAGATTAGTTGTGTTACAAAAATGATAGATAGAATAAGCAGAAAATAAATTTTTATTAATAAAAAAATGTCTCTAAAATATTTTTTTGTTCTCAGCATCGAATTTCATAAGAGTCTTTGATATTTTACATTTCGTAGATCCCAGATGAAGTTCTCGTAGCGAACTCTTTCGTGAACGTTACAATCCGTCTGTTCCTATATGCCACGAAACCCTAGCGTATCTATGCAGATTTGACTTAAATTTCTTTTTATTGTTGGAATATCTTGCTACCTATCCAAAGATTAATTTACTTTAAATAGGTTCATTTATATCTTATCTTGCCTTGCTTCACTAAATGGGCGAGGGTGCCCACTGACTCTTCGATTGGAATTTTGGCGTCAGCACGATGCAAATAATAAAGATCGATAACATCCGTTCCTAAACGTTTTAAACTCGCATGACAAGATTTTTCGATATGTTTGGGGGAGCCATCAATCTGAAAATTTTCATTGTGTCGTATGAAACCGCATTTCGTAGCTAGAATAACTCTATTGCGATAACCCTTTTTTAAAGCTTTTTAGATGAGATTCTCGTTATGACCATCACCGTAAATATCTGCCGTATCTAAAAAATTAATTCCATTTTCAATGGCATACTCAATAGTGCGGAGCGATTGATTATCGTCAGCTTTTCCATAACACATGGACATTCCCATACAGCCTAGACCTAATGCTGAGACTTCTAGATTGAATGGACGGAGCGTTCGTTTCATCATAACAATCACCTTTACCAAAGTCTTTAGATTTAAGCGCATTACAGACAATGTTTATAAATCATAATGAATCATGAATTGTATCATTCTTCACTCGCGATAGGTTTCTTTTTAGCTGATCGATGACGTTCGCGTAATTCAATATCGATATATTTGTCTGTGATAGCGCTTGAGCTATGACCCGCATCATCACGCACATGTTTTATCTTGATTTGGGATTGATAATAAATAAATTGTGATACGACTCAATTGTTTCGTTTGCAAAACGTGGATCGTGATAAGCCGCTTTTCTCTTGTGATTCGATGAGTTCTCGCCATTTGGTATAGCGTGATTCTTTGTCTGGTTTATTCATAACATTCTCCTCTTTTTTAAGGAGAATAGCAGGATGGTTTAATTTAAAAAGGCGTATTTCGCCGATTGTTTACATCTATTGCAGCAAAACGCGGAATTGCAGATTTTGGATTATTTAAACGTTTTTGTTACCACTCCGAAAGATATTGGCAACTCCACACATGACTGATAATAATTTCAATTTTTAAAAGAATGTTTTCGCTTCTTTTTTTTAGGAAGTGTTTGAGGGGGGTGTTGGGTACGTTGCGGAGAAGAAGCGGGGTCTCTAAAAAAAGAAAAAGAGGAAGTGTGTTTATGAGATGAGGACTTTTCCTGATTTGTTTCACTTTTTTTGGGTTGAGAGGAATTAGCTTCAAGATTATATCTTAATTGATTTTTTTTGCTCGCCTCTTCATAAACGTTGGTTTGCTTAATGACTTCAATCGCCCTGGTTAAAAGGTTATCAATAATTTGGTGGGCTTCTTGCCTTTGTTTTTTAGTAATAGGACCTCTTTGTAATCTATTTAATCCCAGATCTAGGCTATTTAAGTATCCGGCACAAATCTGATGAGGCATTGAAATTGTTTTACGTAAGTCAGCTACCCATTGTGGTTGATTAGAGTGATTGCCTAATTTACGTAAATACTCAAAAAATGGTTTTGAAATGGATTTGGTTATTTCTTCCGTACGATCATGGCCATCCTGATTTGTGCATTTACTTATTGCGAGTAAACACTCAAATATCCAAATTGGATCTCCTGGATAACCTCGTGTCATGAAACTTTGAGCCACGATATCCACAAAATTAATGAGTGTTTCGATCATTAAATGAAGTTGAGTTTCATTAAATAGACTTTTTTTTGATGGAGTTTCTAGACAATGCTGTTGGTATGTATTTATAAAAGTCTTTATGTACTCTCCACCATAAATTTCCTCTCCCTTATACTGAATGGTAGGCATTACTATCTCCTTGCATTTAATTTTAATGGTGAATCTTGTTTTTGGAATAATGTGGTGATGGGTTTTGTTTTTTGTGAAGGCTGAAAAAGTGATTGATTAACCAAATTGCTACGGTTAGTTAGGGATGTTGTAGGTATTATGGTTTGTTCATGCTGGCTTAAGTTATCTGATGTTTCATTCGTTGCCTTTTGCCTATCTGTTTCACTTTCTTCAATCTCTTCGGCTTCTTCAATAATTGATAGTTTAAGATAAGTATCCTGATAATCATTTTTCTGTTCTAATAGCTTCTTTCCCTGCTCTTTTATTTTTTCTTGTCTTCTTTCATATTCTAAACGTAAGATCTCTTTTTCAACTTTTTCTCTCAACTGCATTTCATATTCAGTTTCAACCATATTTTCAGATGTAAAATCTTCATGACTATAAATAATATCAGGTTCAAGGCGTAGTTTTTCTATCGCTACTTTGGTTTGCATGATATCTACTTCTGCGATGTACTGCATTTCTGACTCTAACATTTCTGTAGCTAAATCAACTAATAGAATCATATGTTCGCGGGGCATTAATTCATGGGGTTTTTGAATTTTTTCTAGTTGCGGTGCTGGTGTTTGATCATCATTTATAAGTTGATCGCTAAAATCCACTAGTAATTTTTGATTAGCCTCGGAATTAGCAACATCGTATTTTTTACAGGCATCATCAAATTGATTCTTTAAAGAGAGGAATCGAGCATGTTGTCGAGCTATTTCAGTGTGTACGGAGTCCCAATCAAATCGGTGGGCAGGAATAAAAAGCCGATGCGGTGGTTGTTGTTCAACATCCCAACCCCATTTCGGATTAACATCTAATGGAAAACCTTCAGCCCTCTTTTGATTGATAAAATCGCAAATTTCTTGTTCGTTATGTAACATACTCATACCCGTAGGTAAATGAACGAGATAATTGCCTATTGGGAATTTCTCAGGATAGGGATTATTTACTTCGGGACCATGATTAGTGCCACCGCCGGTGTCTTTTTTAAAATATGCAGTGATAGCACGCTGCATTTCATTAACGACACCCATATTAGGTTGCTGTGAATTAAGAATCGCTTCTCGATGTTCCTCCTTAAGCTTTTCCTCATATTTTAAAATCGGCTCTACAGCTAAAGCTAACCAATCTATCTTCGCCTCTTTGTTAGTTGCGATTTCACTCATGGCTTGGAAAAGGACTTTAGAATAAGTGGTATATATTTCTTGATTATTATGAAAGGGGAAAACTTTTCTCGGTGCATACACTAAGGCGTCATAATCAGCGGTGATAAGATAGGTTTTTTCACTTGCTTGATTATGGGTATCAACTTCAAATTGACGATAAGCCATTACCTCAACTTCATTAACCCTCCAGTTCTTTTTTAGAGTAAAGTGGGTGTTAAAAGTTTTAGTGGCAGAAGAATACTGTAACCATTGTTTCTGAGACTTCATAAGAAAAAAGGGAATATTTTCTTTTTTGTTCCATACAATATGACCTTTTTCATCTGAAACATAATAAAGAATATTACCGTCTATTTTTTTATTAACCTTGGTTATTAAAAACAAGTCATTGATACTGTCTCTATTGTCGCTATTAATTGTTTCTCTAATTTTTCTGTAAACTTGTTCGCTTTCTTCTAAAGCATGGTTATTTTTTTCTTGAAACTCATTGATACGGGAAGGATTTGTACTTGCTAATTTGCTTAATGCCGCTAAGTGAGGAATATCACCCGCAATAGGTCCAAATTCGGATGACTTACCTTTGGTATTTAAGCCTTTACCTTTATAAAGATTCGCTTCATCACTTAAACGCTTAGCGACTTCTTCATTGATGGGGCGCCAAAGTAGGATAACTTGGTTAATAGCAGCAAATTTAGAGAAGATTTGACTATGACGGTGAACCATACCAAAGTCCTCTACATTCAAGCTCCCACTGAGGGGTTCTCCTAAATTTGCAATTTGGGCAAATATCTTTTTTTGCTCCTCTTGCCATTTTCGTATCATTTTTTTGCATCGTTTACGGGCATTTTTGGTTAACTGCTTTGAATCTATGGCCATTTTCTCTTTAATTTTTTTAGCTAAGTCATGATAACGCGTTAAGAGAGTCTGAACCTGACTAAAGCGAGTGGTCGGTTTGTCTTGGAGAGGAGTGGATGCTGTAGAGGACATAGACACTGATTTTTGCTTTTTGGAAGGGGGAGTTTCCTTTTCATGTGTCCCAACAACTCCTCTTTTTCTACTCACTTTTTCATTATTGCGCATGGTTAACCCTAACTTTGTTTCGAGAGAATAGTATAACCACATGAACTTAAGACATCCTTAGAAAGTGGCCATAGAGACAATACATCCAGCCAATCTTGTCCTAGTTTTATGAATAAGAACTTAGCTCGTCTAGTTACGCAATAGTGTTTATATCTTCGACTGTTTGACTGATACGCAAGGATTACATTTGTTTATTTTTCAATTGAACCCGTTATTTGATTAACGTTAAAATACGGCAAAAAAAAGAATCAATCAGGTAAAATGTGAAAATACTTAGACTCATTTTCAGAAAAATAAAGCGAAATTGGGTGGATCACCATGAAAACAGAGCCATTTGTTATTTTTATAGCTCGACTGCAAATGGTGATAGACATAGTCAATTTCAGCTCGCCAGGCTCTATGAAAGGGGGACTAAAACAATAGAAAAAAATTTGGTTTACGCCTATGTGCTTTATTATATAGCCGCTAAAAAAGGGATAAAACAAGCGAGTCATTGTTTAGAAGTTTTAAGCGATCAAATGCCTATGATGCAATGGCAGGAAGCACAAAATTTAATTTCCAGATTAGATAAATCAGAAATAACGCCACCATCATCATTACTAAAACGATTAAAAGCTTTTAAAAGCAGGATTAAAAATTTTTTAGCCTTTGGTAAAAAATAATAAAAATGTCGGTTTTTTTATGTATGGTAGTTGTAATTAAGTCCAAAATGAACAGGATTTAAAATTATTTTACGGATTCAACGAACCACGAATGGTCTCATTCTTCACTGGCAATAGGTTTATTTTTAGCTGATCGATGACGTTCGCGTAATTCAATATCGATATATTTGTCTGTAATCGCGCTTGAACTATGACCCGCGTCATCCCGCACATGTTCACGAGGACGATGCTTAACATCATCAGAAATACCGGTATGGCGAAGCCAATGTACAGTTGCAGCGTGTAATCCCTGTGCTTCTTCAGGATTTTCTTTTTCCAATTTTTCAGCGGCCATGTCAAAACAGTCTTGCACTAATCGTCTGATCGTACGTTCATCTGTCATCGGTTTATTGGAATTATTTTCATGGCCAATCAATGGCGTTTTTTCATCAAGAAAAGGGTAGGGTGGTAATGATAAATATTCTTTGCGATAGTGTTTAAGTGCTTTTAGCATATCATTGCTTACCGCAATTTGACGTGCTTTATTGCCTTTCCCCACTGTTTTATACCACCAATTTCCATCATGATCTTTGAAGAAATTTCCCATTGTGGGTGTCCATCGTTCATTCGCTGTGAGTTCTGAAATTCGCAAATACATACCATATAAACACGATAAGATAAAAACAGTACGTTCATGTTTAATATCTTTTTTCGCATTTTCTTTAGCAAGATTAATAACAGTTTCCCACTGTTTATCGGATAAACGACGAATAACTGATATGGCTGCTTCTTGTCTTAAGAATTTACTTTTTTGACGAATCAGCGCAACAGGATTCATCGTGGTCATTTCTTCCTGTAAGCAATAATTATAAAAACTCCCTAAAATAGCAAAAATGGCCTTCAATGATTTTTGTGAAAACTGATAATCATTTTTTGTGGGAATTTTCCCCGATTTAATTTCTTTTTTATCTAATGTGGCCTCAAATGGTCGCCATTCGCTATTTGGAATTTTCAAACCATCTTGTAATTTAAATCGTGCAACGGTTTTTAAACCAATCCATTTTTTGTATGGTTTAATGCAGAATTCAATGAATGCCTCAATATCTTCGCGCTTTAATTTTAAAATAGACTCAGTACGTATAAACCAACTCCATTGTATGAATCGCTCGATATCTCGTCGATACGCACAGAATGTTTGCTCGCTTCCGCGGTAGTTATAAAGAAATTTAAGTGCGATTTCGTAGTCTTTTATTGCGAATACAGGTAAGTTAATTACATTTGAAAAACAGTGATGCAGCCATTGCTTTATGCATTGTTTAGGATTTTTGGAATTATAAATTGACTGATAGAGATTGATCGTCGCATGCAATGTATCAAAAACAGGAGTTGGAGTGTACTGCTTACTCATCATTTTTACGTTCTAATAATTTTTTACTTTCAAAACGTTCTCTAGCTCTTGCAATGGCATCATGTAAACGCGCTACAAAAATTTCCTTCGGTGGTAATTCAGTTAAATATTGACATACGCGAATGCCACTATTTTCGAGTTGTAAAAGTTCAATACGTTCTTCAGATTTTGCTGAACACAGGATAATTCCTATAGGTGGATTTTCACCTATCTGCATTTCATGTTTTTCTAGCCATCGTAAATATAATTCAATTTGACCTTTGTCTGCTGGTTTAAAACGACCGCGTTTAAGCTCTACTGCAATTAGACATCGCAGTTTTCTATGATAAAACAACAAATCTATTTTAAAATGCTCGCCATCAATTTCAATAACTTTTTGTCGCTCTAAGAATGCAAATCCATTCCCCATATTCAACAAAAAAGCTTCAATATCATCGATAATTGCGTCCTCAAGAGATTTCTCACTTTTAATAGGCTGTGGAAATAAGTTTTCAAAAATATAGGGGTCTTGGATAATCCAATCAGGATGTAATTCATTTGTATTACGAAGTTTATTAATTTCACGACGAATATGGGGTTCAGGTTTTTTTGCTAAAGCGGTGCGTTCATACAACATGTTGTCGATTTTTTCGGCTAACTCGCGTGTGCTCCATTGTTCAATACGACACATTTCTGCATAAAATTCACGTTTTAATTGATTTTCGATGCTGAACAAATTAACAAAATGGGTCCATTTCAATTGATCTGTTAAGGATAGAACGACTTTTTCCTCGGGAAAGTATCTGGCAAATTGAACACAGCGCTCAATGATGCGACGACCAAATCCTCTTCCATAGTGCATTTGTAATTTTAGCGCTAGAGCTTGAATAATATTTTCTCCATACTTAGCTCGTTGATTATTCAAGATATCTTGATTAATTCTATGGCCAATATGCCAATATAAAAGCACGTTGGTTTTATTAAGATACTGTAAGCTATGCTGTCTAGCGGATTCAATAAGCTGACTGATTTCTTTAAACAATTGAGAATTATCTATTTGTTCAGGATACTTATCCATAATGTCCTTATAAAACAATGTATTATTAAAAAACGTCTGCGTGCGGACGTTTTTGGTTAATTGGATTTAGAGGTCGTGATAGGCTGATTCTCTATACCCAGTAATCAATATTACTGGGTTTTTGGTGACTACACAACCGCGGCTAATTATAAAAACGTTGATAATCATAGTTATCACCACTAATGGGAATATGTTTGCAATAAGTAACATTTTTACTTTGTATTTTTTGAAAAGAGAAAACA